>JACCDH010904887.1_pt1 | contig 17226 bp, 16 predicted proteins | sample 7442481 | NCBI WGS metagenome assembly JACCDH01 (sample SAMN15323433, study PRJNA562643) | freshwater metagenome | isolation source: river surface water | place: USA:Blue River Watershed | collected 2017-08-15
AAGTGTTCCGAGCCTCACGCCCCGCTGCCGACTTGCTTGGCAAGCCAGGGGGCGCTGCAACGCTCCTCGGAAGCTCGTATTCTAGCCCAGCGCCCAAGTCTCAGGCCGCGGACTTTCTGATTCCACCCCTTTACCCGCGGGTTTTATGGCTGCTGGCTGAGCACATGGACAAAACTCAATCATGTAGCGAGACCATGGCCTGATTGAATGGAGTTTTGCAATACAGGGTATTCACTGATCCGCGATGACCACTAATTGACAATTGGACACTCGCGCGGGGATCACAATCTGGAGAACCGCACAGACACCGCGTCTGAACGTGGTTTTCTTTTTCACACAGGAGACCTGCATGTCCATTTCCAAACGCGACTTTCTGGCCCTTGGCGCTGCCACGGGTGCCTCTTTGGCCCTGCCCGCCTGGGCACAGGGCAAACCCCTTTTTGACACCCTCAACATGTTTGTACCGGCTGCTCCCGGCGGTGGCTGGGATGGCACGGCACGCGCCATTGAACGCGCCGCCAAAGCCGCTGGCCTGGTGGGCAACATGCCCTTTGAGAACGTGGGCGGCGCAGGTGGCATGGTCGGCTTGCCCCGTTACGTGAACCAACGCAAAGGCCAGGGCAACAGCCTGATGGTGGGCGGCTCAGTGATGGTGGGTGCAGGCATTGCCAACAAGAGCCCCATCACCATGCGCAACGTCACCCCGATCGCCCGTCTGACCGAAGAAGCGGGTGTGGTGGCCGTGCCTACCAATGGCAAGATCAAGAACTGGAAAGACCTGGAAGCGGCCATCAAAGCCAACCCCAAAGCCGTCTCTGTGGCCGGGGGCAGCGCAGGCGGCACCGACCACATCCTGCTGGGCATGATCATCAAGGCCTTGGGTCGCAATCCACGCGAAGCCGCTTATGTCGCGTTTGCAGGCGGCGGCCCCGCCAACGCGGCCATTCTGGGTGGTCAGGTCGTTGCAGGTATTTCGGGCTACTCCGAATTCGAAGAACAAATCAAGGCTGGCCGCATGATCCCACTGGCCGTCTCGGGCAACCGCCGCATTCCCGGCGTGAACGTGCCCACCCTGACCGAATTGGGTGTCAACGTGACTGCCGCCAACTGGCGCGGCGTGTTCGCCCCGCCCGGCATCTCACAGGCACAGCGCGATGCCCTGATTGAATTCATCACCCGCGTCAACGCCTCTGAAGCCTGGAAGAAAGAATTGGAAACCCGGAAGTGGACCGATGTTTTCCTGACAGAGCGTCCCTTTGAGCGGGAGATCGATGCCAACATCAAGGCCACCGAGCTCATCATGAAAGACCTGGGCCTGGCATGAGCGCCCTGCGCCTGGCTTTCCTGCTGATAGCCCTTTGTGGCGTAGCGGCCTGGCAGGTCACGGTCATTCCTGTGTCTTTGATGCAGATGACCGTGGGCCCGGTGCTCGCGCCTGCGGCCATCGTCGCCGCGCTCAGCCTGGTCGCCGTGTTGTACGGCATCAGCGCCTGGCGCGGCCGCCAGGCGGACCTGAGCCAAGAAGCCGGGCAGGAGCCTCTGCCCGGCGCCAACACCCGGCTGCTCAGCTTGCTGGCGGGCGGACTGGTGTTCATGCTGTTGGTCATTCCTTTGGGCTTTGTGTTGCCCGCAGCCCTGTGCGGCATGTGCATCGCCCGTGCATTTGACGCACCCTTCAACGCCAAATCGGCGTTGATTTGCGGCCTGATCGCCACGGTGTTCTGGGTGGTGTTTGCCCGACTGCTCGGCGTAGGCCTCGGCCCTGCCCTGCCCTGGCTCATTTGAATCGGATTCCCCATGGAAGCTTTTGACGCCCTGATGGGTGGCTTTGCCATTGCCCTGCAACCCACCACCTTGATGTGGGGCTTCATCGGTTGCTTTGTCGGCACGCTGGTGGGCGTTTTGCCCGGCATTGGCCCGGCGCTGACCATCGCCTTGCTGTTGCCACTGACCTACCATGTGCCCGCCACCAGCATGTTCGTCATGTTTGCGGGCATCTATTACGGCGCGGCCTATGGCGGCTCCACCACGTCCATCTTGCTCAACACCCCCGGCGAATCGGCAGCGGTGGTCACCGCGCTGGAGGGCAACAAGATGGCCCGGCGCGGGCGCGCAGGCCAAGCGCTGGCCACAGCGGCCATCGGCAGCTTTATTGCAGGCACCATTGGCACCCTGGCCCTCACCTTTTTTGCACCCCTGGTGGTCGATGCCGCACTGGCCTTTGGGCCGGCGGAGTACTTCAGCCTCATGGTGCTGTCGCTGGTGGCTGTTTCGGCCGTGCTGGGCAACTCCATGCTACGCGGCTTGGTGGCCCTCAGCCTGGGCCTGCTGCTGGGCATGATCGGCATCGACTTGCAGACCGGCCAGCCGCGCTTCACCTTCGGCCGTCCCGAATTGCTCGATGGCATCGAAGTGACTGTGGCCGCCGTGGGCCTGTTTGCCGTGGGCGAAGCGCTGTACCTGGCCTGGCAAGGGCGCGAGTCCAAAGGCGGCGAAGTCATGAAACTCTCGGGCAGCCTGTGGATGAGCAGACAAGACTGGGGCCGCTCTTGGAAGGCCTGGTTCAGGGGGGCGTTTTACGGCTTTCCCATCGGCGCCATGCCCGCAGGCGGGGCCGAGTTGCCCACCTTGCTGTCTTACTACACCGAGAAAAAACTCTCCAAGCACCCCGAAGAATTCGGCCACGGCGCCATCGAAGGCGTGGCTGGGCCCGAGGCGGCCAACAACGCTGCAGCAGCGGGCGTGCTCATGCCTTTGCTCACCTTGGGCATCCCCACCTCGGCCACCGCCGCCATCATGCTGTCGGCCTTTGAAGGCTATGGCATACAGACCGGGCCGCAACTGTTCAGCCAGCAAGGCGGTCTGGTGTGGACCCTGATCGCCAGTCTTTACATCGGCAACGTGATTTTGCTGGTGCTCAACTTGCCGCTGGTCAGCCTCTGGGTCAAGCTGCTCAAAATTCCACCGCCTTGGCTCTATGCGGGCATCATCGTGATTTCGACCGCAGGCGTGTACGGCGCTGGCAACTCGGTGTTCAACGTGGGCATGCTGTTTGTCTTTGGCCTGCTGGGCTATCTGATGCGGCGCTTTGACTTTCCCGCTGCGCCGCTCATCGTTGGCCTGATCCTGGCCCCCATGGCCGAGCAGTCCATGCGCCAGGCACTGACCATCAGCCAAGGGGAATGGTCCACCTTCTTCACCCGGCCTTTGTCGGGCAGTTTGATGGCGGTGTCCCTCTTGCTCTTGGTGGCACCTACCCTTTGGCGAAAATTCCGTTCCAAAGCAGCTGGTTGATACGTAATTCCCCCATTATGAAATCGCACTTTGATTGATTTAATTCAATTCCGTTGTTTCACCCAACCTTCAATCAGAGACATGAACACCAACGACACCTCATCGATCCAAAGACGCGATTACCTCAAGTGGATGGGCGCGGCCGGTATGGCTGCAGCCGGCGTTTCCGGCCACGCCCAATCGGCCTGGCCCAGCAAACCCATTCGCTGGATCATCCCCTTCGCTTCCGGTGGTACCTCCAGCATCGTCGCCCGTGGCGTTGCTGCCCAGCTGACCAAGCAAATGGGCCAGTCCTTTGTCATTGACAACAAAGGCGGCGGTGGCGGTGTGCCCGCCATGCAAGAGCTGCACCGTGCTCCGGCCGACGGCTACACCATCATCATGAGCCACATCGGCCTGATGGCGGTCAACCCCCTGATCTACCCCGACAGCGGCTACGACGTGAACAAGGACTTTGTGCCCGTCACCTTGCTGTCGCGCGTGCCCAGCCTGTTTGTGATCCACAAAGACGTGCCTGCCAACGACTTCAAGTCTTTGGTGGCGTATGTCAAGTCCCGCCCCGGTCAGCTCAACTACGCATCGGCTGGCAATGCCAGTGCAGGCCACCTGGCCATGGAAGCGCTCAAGTTGGCTACGGGCATGTTCATCACGCACATCCCCTACCGAGGCACCGGCCCCGCCCTGAACGACGTGCTGGCGGGTCGCATCCAGTTGCTGTCTGCAGGCACACCAGCCCTCTTGCCGCACATCAAGAGCGGTGCTTTGCGTTGCATCGCCACAGGTTCTACCGAGCGACTGTCGGTATTGCCCGATGTACCCACCGTGGCAGAGCTCGGCTACAAAAACTTTGAAACCGTGCAGTGGTACGGCATCCACGCCCGTGCAGGCACGCCGCCCGAGATCATCAACCGACTGCAACAAGAATGCGCCAAAGCGGTGAGATCGCCAGAAATCATTGCGCAAAACGCGGCGGAAAGCGCCACGCCCGGTGGCGGCTCTCCTGCCGAATACGGCGCGTATGTTGCACGCGAACAAGCCCGCTGGAAAGAAGTCGTCGTCAAGGCGCAGATCCGTCCGGGTTGATGCCCCACCTACCGTCACATCTGCTGACGGTCTGCCCTACAAGCCCTGCAAGATCTCTTGCGGGGCTTTTTTCATCCACAACGCAGACCCCTCAGTGCTTGGAGGTTCTGCGACTTTGCAGCATGCCCACGTTCATCTCGCCGTCGAGCGCCGAGGCATAAAAACGCTCAATCATTTGCACCGACGTTCTGGCATTGCGTGCCAGGGTCAACATGTCAATGCCCTGCCCGTAAAGCAATCGGAACATGATGGATGTGTGCCGCAAGCAATAAAGGGTGCGCAAACGGCCCACCGCATCGTCAGGTGCCACCCCAGCTTCGCGCATCACCCACTTGAACCAGAAACCCAGCACAGCCAGGGCATAGCCCCTGTCCTTTTCTGCAGGCAGAAACACATAGTCCTCGGGTGCGCCCAAGCCCTGCTTTTGAGCATGGACCAGCAAGGACTCGTACACCTGCACTGCAGGCCGCAAAGTGACCATGGGCGTGTCATGCCGCTTGGTCTCTGGCAAATTCAGCCGAAGGTAAATGCTTTCATCGCGCACCACCTGCACATGCTTGTGTTTGAGTTTGCGCAAATCACCGGGACGCACAAAACTGTTGACCATGAAACGAATGGCCCAAGCCATGTCCAAGGGCAAAGCCAGGTTGCGGGGAGCCACCCAAAAGCGCTCCCGGTGCCCACTCGACGCCTTGACTTCTGGTGCAGTCGCCCCAACACGAGCCAGGCGGTAGGCCACCCTGACCACGGCGGCGTACTCTTTGAGGCTCAAGGCAGACCTGGGCCTGTTGGCGGCTTTGACCGCAGGCAGCTCAGGGATCTCGCTCAGAAAACCATGGCGAATGGCCAGCTTCAACAACTTGCGCACCACCACCAGGTACTGGGACACCGTGGTCGAGCTGAGTTTGCAGTCAGTCAAGCGCTTGACGAAGGCATCCATCAACAGCGGATTGACCTGCGAAGGCGGGATGTACTTGAAGAAAGGCAACACATGTGCATCAAGGCGGTTGCGCAAAATGCCCACCGAAGCCGTGCTCAACTCACCCCGCTTGACGCGCAGCCCCTCTTGCTCCAGCAACTGCTCAGCCAGCACGTCGAAGCGGTTGGAACGCATCGCACCTTGATTGAGCACCGAATGCGCCACGTCTGAATGCCCGGTCTCTTTTTCCTTTTCAAAACTGCCGCTGGAGACCCGCTCCCAGACCAAAGGACTGACCACGTAAAAGGCAGGTTTGTTGTTGTCCAGAATCGCAACAGCCGACTCCCCCGACAAACTCACAACGTCCATCGGCTTGGCTAAAAAGTCGGACAAACTGGCACACAAAGGCGCAAGAAGTGGCTGCAATTGCATCTTCCTTAAAAGTATAGAGTGTCACTAAACACTCTTTTTTCAAGGGTGATATTTGTCAAACAATGTAGCTGCTCTGGCTACATTGGCAGCCGCTGGCACCGCTTTCGCTCAATCCACAGTGACCATCTCTGGCTCTATCCAGGCTGGCATCATGGACACTGGCGCTGCTGGCTCTACCGCCTCTGTTAGCTCTATGGGTGGTGGTGGCAATGCCATCAACATCTCTTCTAGCGAAGACTTGGGTGGCGGCCTACGCGGTGGTACCAACTTCGAAATCCGTTACAACGCTGCCACTGGTGATCGCGCTTCTGGAAGCGCTGGTGGTGGTCTGTTCCACAACGCAAACGTGTTCGTTGGTGGGGCTTTCGGTACTGTTCGTCTGGGCAAGATCTCTGAAGCTTCCAACTGCGGCTTTGACGCATGGGGCTGCGGTGGCGGCGCTGGCATGATGGGTGGTCACTCCACAACTGCTGGTCACGCATCAAACGGCGTCAGTGCTTTGGTCGGTGCTGCTGCTGTTGCCAACTCTGTTAGCTACACTACACCAAACTTGAACGGTTTCTCTGCTAGCTATCAGACATCGATTTCTGCTCACACTCGCGTGAACGAGCGTTCGGCCCTGGCTCTGAACTACGCCAAAGGTCCTCTGTCAGCTCAAGTCCTGCGTGTACAAAATACGGGCAACACTGCCGCTACTGATGGATCAGCCGCCAACATCCTTGATGGCAATGGTGAGCAGACATCTATTGCTGCCAGCTACGATTTCGGCGTGGCTCGTCTGAACGTGTTCAATGCCAAGACTGACCGTGTGACAGCCTTCACTGGTACTGCAGCTTCCACATTTGCACCCAACAACCTCGACCGTGACATTACTGGCTTCACAGCCAGCATGCCCATGGGTGCTGTGACCTTGTTGGCTGGTTATGCCAAGGACAAGAAAGCCGCTGCTAACCTTGACACCAAAATCGCTGTTGGTGCCAACTACGCTCTTAGCAAGCGCACCACCTTGGGTGCTGACGTGTTCAAGTCCGAAGCAGCTGCAGTCACTGGCGCTACTGGCAACGCTGGCACAGGTTTCGCCCTGCGCGCACGCCACACTTTCTAATCCCACGCTGGCGCAAGCCAGTTGAGATTTAGAAAACCAAAAACCCACCGTGGTAACACGGTGGGTTTTTTTAACAGTACATATAGCAATGAATTTATCAATTGCAAAAAGAAAAATCTCACATAATTTTTTGGGGACTTGAGTGAAAAATTTGACAAAAATAGTTTGCTACTCAACTATCATCACCTTTTTGGCTGGATGTGCAACGGCTGGTAAAGATGTAGCTGCAACATATGTTTCGCCTATTCAATACTCTAACTACGACTGCGACCAATTGCGACAGGAGTTGGGACGAATTGGCGGGCGTGTTGGTCAGCTGACAGGTAGATTGGATGAGGCTGCTAGCAACGACAAAGCTATTGTGGGTGTTGGAATGATTTTGTTTTGGCCCGCACTTTTTGCGCTGGGTGGAACAAAGCAACAGGAAGCAGAGCTTTCACGTCTGAAGGGTGAATATGACGCACTTCAAATGGCCAGTACAAACAAAAAATGCAGTTGAGATGGCCAAATGAACCGCTTGCTCATTATTTTGTGTACAGCCATTTTGGCTGGATGCGCCACACCTGCAGCTGTTGAGCAAATGGCTTTTTCACTTCCCTTAATTCAGACAAATCCTGCTTTAAAGAACAGTATTGGTGTGGCTGAGGTAACAGGTGGAAGAGAAACAAATCCGCTTTGGACATCTCAAGTTTCAAGCGACGGCTTTAGACGAGCTCTGGAACAATCGCTTGAAAATGCTGGCATGTTTAGCAAAATTGTTGCTGGTAGCAAGTATCAACTGGTAGCAGACCTTACGCGATTAGACCAACCCATGATGGGATTTGATATGACCGTAAACGCAACAGTTCGCTACTCACTAATTGAAACGCAGTCTCGCAAAGAGATTTATGCGCGAGTGATTCAAATTGGTCATACATCAACAGTGTCGGATGCTTTTATTGGTTCTATACGCCTAAAGCTCGCAAGTGAGGGTGCGGTAAAAGCCAACATTCAATCTTTCATCAATGATTTGATTGCACTCAAGTTACCGTAACTTTTAACCAGTTCTGGTTTCAATTACGACAGCTTAGCGATGGCATCCGTAAGTAGAGATTTAGAAAACCAAAAACCCACCGTGGCAACACGATGGGTTTTTTAATTTGAACGCAGACACAGGATGTGTGCACTCAGTCCAAGCGCACGTTCCCGTACCAAGCCCGCGTGGTGCTTCGGGTGTTGTCGGTGTCGGTCATCAGGGCCACGCCGAGCAAGGCGCCAGGGGCTTCGCCAAAGGCTTTTTCAAAGTCTGCCCGGATGTTGCGCGAATAATTCAGCCATTGGCCCACGCGTGCGGGACCGGATTCAACCGCCAGTTTGCGGATGCGGTCGGTGCGGGGGTTGACGATGACCGACTCGGGCGGGCACTGGTTACACCACACGTACATCAAGGTGGCGTAGGGCAGGTGTTCGCCCGTCAGGCTGTGGGTGAGTTCGCTCAGCATCGCGTTTTTGGGCGTGAATTGCTGGCGGTCGCCATCGAACACCAGAATCAAGCGCACCGGAGAGTCTTCGGTGTCGCGCTGCAGCATGTCAGCACCGGGAATCAACCGCTCCACCCGCCAGTCAAATGACACACGCCCCAACTGTTCTGGCGCAATGCGCAAACGTTGGCGCAACATGCTGGCCGATGAATCGGCCTGCGCTTGCAGCACATAACCTTGGGATTGCCGCTCCAGCCTGTAGGCGGTGCGGAGTTTGCCGGGCAAAAGCATCTTCTCCCATTGCGACTTGTCTTTGGCGTTGAAATGCAAAGGCAGTTGCTGCAGGGTGGGCGGAATTGGGGCGGAAACCGCCTGTTGCTGTGGCCAGATCACCGCGCAACCCGACAAGCCCAAGCACAGACTCGCCACCGATAACAATGCTGCTGGTGTGGGCGATAAGGTGCGGTTTATCATGCTGTTTTTTCAATCTGACGAAAGAGACAAGATGTTAAATCGCCGCCACCTGATTCAAGCTGCCCTTATGTCCGCAGGGGCATTGAACACCGCTTGGGCGCAGAGCAGTTTTCCCTCCAAGCCAATGCGCATCGTGGTGCCTTTTGGGGCTGGTGGCGTGGCCGACTTGACGGTGCGGGCTGTGGCCCAGCAACTCTCGGTCAACCTGGGTCAGCCTGTGGTGATCGACAACCGTCCTGGTGCGGGCGGCATTGTGGCGGCCGAACAAGTGGCCCGCGCAGAGCCCGATGGCCATACCTTGCTGCTCATGTCCAATGGCACGGCAGTGAGTGCAGGCTTGTTCAAGGCCCTGCCCTTCAACCCCCGCACAGACTTTGCGCCGGTGTCCTTGCTGGGCTTGTTCGACATCGCCATCGTGGTGCCCGAATCCTCGCCTTACAAAACCTTGTCCGAGCTGGTCAGCTTTGGCCGCGCCAACCCGGGTAAGCTCAACATTGGCACCATCAACATTGCCAGCACCCAGCACCTGGCGGGTGAGTTGTTCCGAACCAAAGCCAACCTGACTGCGCAGATCATTCCCTACAACGGCACGCCTGCCGTCATCAACGCCTTGCGCGGCGGACAGGTCGATGTGGTGGTGGAAATTTTGGGGCCGCTCAAGCCCCAGATCAATGCCAAAGCCGTGCGCCTGCTGGGCGTGATGGGCGCCAAGCGCCCCAAAGACTTGCCGCAAACCCCCGTGGTGAGTGAGCTGCCAGGTCTGAGCGACTTCAATGTGTCGTCGTGGAACGCCCTGGCGGCCCCCGGCAAAACCCCTGCTGCGGTGGTCAACCGTCTGAATGCGGAGTTGGTGAAAGTGCTGGCAGCGCCAGACATGGTGCAAAAGCTGGCGGGCTTCAACGTGCAAGCGCAGTCGAGTACACCCACTCAACTGGCGCAGTTGCTCGACACCGACATCAAGCGCTGGACCGATGTGATTCAAAAGGCCGGTATTCCACAGCAGTGATGCCCAGTCTGCAGCGGCTTGACCTGCCGCTGCAGACCAGACATATCAACGCGGTGCAATGCGCGTAGCCAGTGGCTGCGGCGTGTAATTGGTCTGGAACCGGCACTCAGCAGCCTGCGCAGGCCGCAAGGCAGCACAGCGTGCGGCAATACCGGCAGGTGTTGGCTTCACACCCTGATTGACCCAGGCCAGTAAGGCCTCAAACAGCGGCGGGTAGATGGCATCGCCCAGATAGCTGTGCTCGGCAGAGTCCACATAGGTTTGCACCAACCGGGCTCCGTTGCCCGAGGCCTCCATGCTCTGGCGCAAGGTGTCGCTGCCCTCGACAAATACCGTCGAATCGCGGATGCCGTGGGTCGTCAAGACGGGCACTTTGAAGCGTCCGCTGTGGTTCACATCGGCGTCAAACCTGGCGCTGGCCTTGGCGTCGGCCTTGAAGCGCAGCAATGCAGCATTCAGGGCGGCATCGTTGGCAGAGCCGCTGTATTTGACCGTGTCATTGCCAAACGGACTGGCACCACCGCTCTTTTCCACCACATCACGCAAGGTGAAAGTGCCCCAGTTGAGGTGGCCCACGATGGAGTTTTCAGGGATCTTCAGCACATCGACGATGGTTTTGATTTTTTGGGCTTGCTCAGCCGTGCGTTGCGCGGCTGGCTTGCGCACACCCAAACAGTCGTTGACACGCGTGGCCAATTCGGCGGCTGTCATTTTGCTGTCGGCGGGCAAACCCAAAGACAAGGGGTATTGCGGCTCATCGGGCCGAGGGTGGTTTCGGCACAAGTGCTGGTAAATGGCGCGCAGGTCCAAGCGGAAATCGTAGGTGGTCGGGCCAGCCACCACGCCGCTGGTCAGCAAGATGCCATCCCAGGATTTGGGGTACAGCTCGGCAGCCCGCGTGGCCACCATGGCCCCCCAGGACTGCCCGTGCAGCAAGGTCCGCTGTGGCTTGGCCACATGGTCAATAAAGATGCGCCGGACTCGCTCGGTGTCCTCTGCGGCCGTGGTCACGGCAAAACCGCCTTGTCTGAACACCGAACCCGCCCAGGCGTGGCCTTCGGTCAAGGTGATAGCCCACCGCTTGATGTCTTCGTCTGCCCGAGAGGCCTTGGGCTCACCCAAGGCCGGACCGCCGTGCGCGTGCACCACCAACACGCCACTCCATTGGGCCGGCATGGCCACCAGGTAATGTGAGCCCGCGGAGTCTTGACCCCGCAAGCACTGGGTGCCCGCAGGCACCCCCGCTGGACAGGCCACCTTGGCGGGAGGGGCTTCTTTGGGCAAGCTGACGCAACCCGCCAGAAACATCACGCCTGCAAAGGACATGCCCCATGCAGCGGCGAAAGATCGGGAGCGCACCCATGAGAGAGGTTTTGCCATGCTGGAAATCCTGACAATGAAAAAAAATAAAAAAAACCCACCGCGTTGCCACGGTGGGTTTTTATATCACTCAAATCACAAGCTGTGTTGCCACAGCCAGAGATTAGAAAGTGTGTGCCATACGCAGAACGAAGCCAGTACCAGCGTTAGCAGCTTCAGCCTTGAACACGTCAGCGCCCAGGGTTGTGCGCTTGCTCAGGGCGTAGTTCACGCCTGCAGCAATTTTGGTGTCGTTAACGGCAGTGGCTGTGTAACCAGTGCCAGTCTTGGACTTGCTGTAGCCAGCCAACAGGGTATAGGCACCCATGGGCATGGTGGCGCTCAGAGATGTGACATCAGCCGTTTTGACACCAGCTGCGCTCTTGTTAACAACGTTCACAAGGTTCAACTTGGCCACGCCAAAGTTGTAGCTAGCACCGATAGCGTTTGCTTTGCTTGTGTCATCGGCAGCAGTAGTGCCTGTGCTGGCGCCACCGTCAACTTGCAGAAGCATCGCAGTGATGGGGCCGTTAGCGTAGTTAACGTTCAAAACACTGCGCTCATTGGTACGACCAACAGCGGCAGTTGCAGATGCTGCTGTGCCTGCTGCGGGTGTGAGTGTGGTCTGGTAGCCTGCGCTGAAACCAGAGACGGTGGGCGTAGCGTAGCTGATAGAGCTAGCTTGCGATCCTGCACCAGCCACAGAACTCACGCCTACGCCAGCAGCCATTGCTGCACCACCACCGCAACCCCATGGGTCGAGACCGCAGGTCGAAGCTTCAGCGATACGGCCGATACGCACTGTACCGAAACCACCGCTCAAGTAAGCATTAGCTGCGTGAAACAGTGGGTTGCTGGTAGTGCCACCAACGTTGCTGTTCATGTTGCCGGTTGCGGCGTTGTAACGGATCTGGGCAGAGAAGCCACCCTTGAGACCGCCACCGAGGTCTTCCACGGTGTTGATGTTGATGGCGTTGGCGCCGTTACCCAGGTGGAAAACCTGTGAGGTGTCACCAGCAGCGCCAGTGTCGACAACACCCACGCTGATAGAACCAGAAATGGTTGCTGTAGATTGTGCGAAAGCGGTGCTAGCAGCGGCCAGAGCAGCCAGAGCAATCAGAGTTTTTTTCATTGCAAATTTCTCCAAGGTTAAAAAAGGGCCTAGATCAGACGGGTGGTGCTCACCCTTCAAGACCCTGAGCCAACCTCCAATTCAGGAAGTTGTGTGTATTCCACCAGACGTAAATGACTTCGCCAAGACATTCGGAAAAGATAGGGGCTTTTTGTTGCTGGCGTGCAACAAAGCCTAGTATTTACCCTCAAATCACAGCACACCAGGCGCTCTTTCACCAATAAATTCAATGACTTCCGTCAAGTATTGAATTGAAAACATCAAAAATCACAAAACCTCAAGGGCATGCGCGCCGACCCCATATCTCATCGGGGCCCAGGCGACGCCCAAGACGCTGTATAGGTACACTGGCACCATGATGAATGCATTGATCCTAGCTGCTGACAGCGCTTTGCGCACTTTGTGGGCCGAACCCCGCGCCAGCCGCGCCAACCCTGCCACTGGCGTGGCCGAATTGCCCTTGAGCGATGCAGAACGCCGCCAGTCGGGGGCGCTGATGCGCGTGAACCATGTGGGCGAGGTCTGCGCTCAGGCCCTCTACACCGGGCAGGCGCTGGCTTGCCAGAGCCTGGCGCTGCGCGCGCAGCTGGCCGAAGCCAGCCGGGAAGAGACGGACCACCTGGCCTGGACCCTGCAACGGCTGCACGACCTGAATGACCGCCCTTCTTTGTTGAACCCGCTTTGGTATGCGGGGGCATTTGCCATTGGGTTTGCTGCGGGCAAGTTGGGCGGCGACAAGGTGAGTCTGGGCTTTGTGGTCGAGACCGAGCGGCAGGTCGAAGCGCATTTGCAAAGCCACATGGATTTGCTGCCCGCCGCTGACACGGCCTCTCGGGCCATCGTTTCGGCCATGAAAGCCGACGAAATCGCCCACGCCCAGATGGCGCAAAAGGCGGGGGCGGTGGAACTGCCCGCCCCGATCCAGTCACTCATGCAGGCCGCCGCCAAGGTGATGACGACGGTGGCGCACCGGGTTTGAGCTGCGCACGAATCCAACGTCAGAGGTAGGCCACAGGGATGGCCGTGACAGTGGCAGACAAGGGAACGTCCCGTGCGGCAAGGCAAAGCACCGCGCCTGGCCCCACGGTTTTACCCAGATGCGCTGCAGCTGCAAATACTTTGCTGGCTTGCATGGAGGGCGTGGCGGTTTTCTTGATCTCAACCGGGTAGATCACATCGCCTGACTCGATGAGCAGGTCGATCTCTTTTTGATCGGTGTCGCGGTAAAAGTACAGCGGCGCTTCTTGGCCGTTGTGCCAGTAGCTTTTGAGAATTTCCGCCACCACCCAAGTCTCCAGAATAGCCCCCGACATGCTGCCGGCCTCCAGTGACTCGGGTGAACTCCATTTGGTCAGGTAAGCGGCCAAGCCGGTGTCCAGAAAGTACAGCTTGGGCGACTTGATCATGCGCTTGGTCAGGTTGCGGTGATAGGGCTGCAGCAAATAAACGAGGCCCGAGGCCTCCAGCACCGACAACCAGGCCTTGGCGGTTTTGGTGTCGATGTCGACCTCATTTGCCAAATGGGTGTAATTGAGCAGTTGCCCGGTTCTGGCCGCCACCACCCCCAGAAAGCGGTGAAAACTCAATGGGTCTGAGACTTTGAGCAGCTCCCGCACATCGCGTTGCACATACGTTTGCACATACGAGCGGTAAAAAACATCGCGACTTTCCGCCCCCTGTGTCTGCAAGCGCGGGTAAGCGCCCAGCCAGATTTGGGCATACAAACTGTGCAGTGATTGGGGTTGGGCGTTGGCCCTGGCCTGGGTGATCCAGTCGGTTGTGGGCAAGAAGGGGCGGGATTGCTGGGCACGACCTTGTCGCTCCGCTTGTGACAGCCCCAACAAATCGACAATAGCCACGCGCCCGGCGAGGCTCTCAGTCAGACCCTGCATGAGTTGGAACTTTTGCGATCCAGTGAGCCAAAACTGGCCGTTGCGCGGGTCCTTGTCCACGGCTATTTTGATGGCGCTGAAGAGCTGGGGGGCGTATTGCACTTCGTCAATCGTGACAGGCGCTGGCCAAGTTTGCAAAAACAGAGCAGGGTCGTGTTGGGCCAGTTGACGCATGTCCATGTCGTCCAGCGTGACATAGGCCCGGCCTCCTTCACTGCACATGGCCAGCAAAGTGGTTTTGCCGACTTGACGTGGTCCCGTGACCATCAAGACAGGGAAGTTGTGGCTGACGTGACGAATGGCTTGTGCGAGGGTTCGATCCAGCATAATTTTCCGAATTTATGGAAAGTAATTCCATTTTTACGGAATTTTACGCCACTTCGACCACCTCAAAGCTGGTCGTGATCTCGGCGGTCTTGCCCAGCATGATGCTGGCCGAGCAGTATTTGTCGTGGCTCATGGCAATCGCCCGCTCTACTGCGCTGGCGGGCACGCCTTTGCCGGTGACGGTGAAATGCATATTGATACGGGTGAAGACCTTGGGGTCCACCTCGGCGCGTTCGCTGCTGATCTTGACGCTGCAGCCGCGCACATCGTGGCGCCCGCGCTTGAGGATGAGCACCACGTCATAGGCCGTGCAGCCACCTGTGCCAGCCAGCAGCATTTCCATGGGCCGAGGCGCCAGGTTCTGGCCGCCGTTTTCGGGTTTGGCCGCGTCCGGAGCGCCATCCATGTTGACAATGTGGCCCGAGCCGGTTTCGGCGACAAAGCCCATGCCCGAGCGGGTGCCGGCTGCGCCGGTCCAGGTAACTGTGCATTCCATTTGTTATTCCTTATGAGTTGGCGGCTGCATCGCTGGCCGCCTGCGGACACAGATATTAAACAACCCCGGCTGTACATGAGGGCTTACAGGGGACTTGGCGAAGGCTCTGGCGAGAAAAAGTTCAACTTTTTTTGATTTCGAAACATCAAATCTGCTGCATTGCAGCAAATTACGCTTAAAATTACGAACACTCGTGCTTTTTTAGCGCGTACCCTTTGTCTCCTCCACCCTCTGAAAAGGTGGATTTGCCCCAAGTTGCAAGACTTGGGGCATTTTTTTGGCCAATCATGCCAAATTTTGGCTTGATCGTGCTAAATTCCATACATGTCCTTAGCGCATGCATTGTTCACCGACCGCAGGTCGCGCATCTTTCGGTGGTTGTTTGGCCTGCCTGAGCGGTCTTTTCATCTCAATGAACTTCTTCGCCTGACACAACTGGGGAGCGCTTCGCTGCAGCAAGAGCTCAAACATTTGACAGCTGCGGGCCTTGTGAACGCTGAGCGGGTCGGAAACTTGAAGATGTTTCAAGCCAACCCTCACAGTCCTGTTTTCAAAGACCTGGTTTCTCTCACCCGAAAAACTGTCGGTCTTCAAGCGCTACTCACGCAGGCACTGCTACCCTTAAAAGGCAAATTACTCAAAGCTTGGATTTACGGTTCAGTGGCACAACAAACAGATACAGCAAGCAGCGATATCGACATCATGTTGGTGGGACATGAATTGCTCTTATCCGAGGTGCTTCAATGCATGCAACCATTGGAAACTGAGCTGGGGCGAAAAATCAACCCCACCTGTTACACCGAGCAGGAGTTCATCGCCAGACAAACTGATCCAAATTCATTCGTTAATCATGTCTTGCAAAAGTCCGTTCTAGATTTACTGGAGCGGCACGATGGGGCTTGAAGCGCTTGCCAATCTGCACAGAATTGGCCAACTCAAAAGTGAACCACGCAATGTGCAGGAGTTTGATCGCTTGCTCAAAATGGCCTCAACCCGCCTCTCAGATGCGCATCTGACCAACATGTCCAATGAAGGTCGCTTTAACAGCGCCTACAGCGCGGCTCATGCTGCAGCTTTGGCAGCTCTACGCTGGCATGGCTATCGCAGCGAGAACAGATTCACCGTATTTCAGTGCTTGGCACACACTTTAGGATGGCCTCCCCATCAATGGCGTGTTCTGGATGCCGCACACCAAAAACGGAACATGGCTGAATACGAGGGGTATTGGGACATTCCGGAAAGTGCGATCGATGAAATTTGCAAAGTGATTCCTGATTTGATTGCTGCAACAGAAAAACTCAAAACAAAGATATGACCACCCCCAACCTGACCCCTGCCGATTACCTGATCAAGATCCTGAACGCCAAGGTCTATGACGTGGCCAGTGAATCAGCTCTCGAAACCGCCAAAAACCTGTCTCGCCGCTTGGGTAACCAGGTGCTGCTCAAGCGCGAGGACCAGCAGCCCGTGTTCAGCTTCAAGTTGCGCGGGGCCTACAACAAGATGGCGCACCTGAGCCCTGAGCAGCTCAAAAAAGGCGTGATCTGCGCATCGGCCGGTAACCACGCGCAAGGCGTGGCCCTGGGTGCCAGCCGTCTGGGCACCCGCGCCGTGATCGTCATGCCGACCACCACGCCGCAAGTCAAGATCGAAGCGGTCAAGGCCCTGGGTGGCGAAGTCGTGCTGTTTGGCGACAGCTACTCGGACGCCTACAACCATTCGCTGGCCTTGCAAAAGAAGCAGGGCCTGACCTTTGTGCACCCCTTCGATGACCCCGAGGTGATTGCAGGCCAAGGCACCATCGCCATGGAAATGCTGCGCCAGCACCAGGGGCCGCTCGACGCAGTGTTTGTGGCCATTGGCGGCGGCGGACTGATCAGCGGCGTGGCCAACTACATCAAGGCAGTGCGCCCGGGCGTCAAGGTGATTGGCGTGCAGATGAACGACTCCAACGCGATGATGCAATCGGTGGCGGCCAAAGAACGTGTCACCTTACCTGACGTGGGCCTGTTCTCAGACGGCACGGCGGTGAAGCTGGTGGGCGAAGAAACCTTCCGCGTGGCCAGCAACCTGGTGGATGAATACATGACGGTGGACACCGACGCGGTGTGCGCGGCCATCAAGGACATCTTTGTCGACACGCGCTCCATCGTCGAGCCGGCCGGCGCCCTGGCCGTGGCGGCCATCAAGCAGTACGTGGCCGAGCACAAAACCCGGGGCCAAACCTACGCCGCCATTTTGTGCGGC
>JACCDH011019319.1_pt1 | contig 17226 bp, 12 predicted proteins | sample 7442481 | NCBI WGS metagenome assembly JACCDH01 (sample SAMN15323433, study PRJNA562643) | freshwater metagenome | isolation source: river surface water | place: USA:Blue River Watershed | collected 2017-08-15
GATTCGGTGCAAAAGCGGAAGTTGAAATCCACCACGCAGTCGCCCGGGATCACGTTGCTCGCGCCCGTGCCCGCATGGATGTTGCTGACCTGCCAGCTGGTGGGCGGAAAAAAGGCATTGCCTTCGTCCCAGCGGATGCTGCCCAGTTCGGCCAGCGCCGGGGCCAGGCGGTGGATCGGGTTGTCGGCCAGGTGCGGGTAGGCGATGTGGCCTTGAATACCTTTGACGGTGAGCTTGCCGCTCATGGTGCCGCGCCGGCCGTTTTTGATCATGTCGCCGGTGCGCTGCACCGAGGTGGGCTCGCCCACGATGCAGTACTGGGGCGTTTCGCCACGCATCTTGAGGCGTTCGCAAACGACCACGGTCCCGTCGAGTGCCGGGCCTTCCTCGTCGCTGGTCAGCAAGAAGGCGAGGCCCAGGGCCGGGTCGGGGTGGGCGGCCAGGAACTCCTGCACCGCCACGACCATCGCCGCCAGCGAGGTTTTCATGTCGCTGGCACCACGGCCATACAGCTTGCCATCGCGGTGGCTGGGTGTGAAGGGGTCGCTGTGCCACTGCGTCAGCGGCCCGGTGGGCACCACATCGGTGTGCCCGGCAAAGGCCAGCGTCTGGCCCGAGGTGCCCGCACGCTTGGCCCAGAGGTTGCGCACGCGGAAGGTCTCGGGCCCGGATTCGATGAACTCGCAGGCAAAACCCAGGGGCTTCAAGGCGTCGGCGATCAGGTCCATGCAGCCCGCGTCATCGGGCGTGACAGAAGGGCGGGCGATCAGTTGCTCGGCCAGCCGCAGGGTGTCGTGACAGGTGCTCATGCTTCAGGCCTTGTTCGGGTGCTGGCGCACAAAGCGGACGATCCGTTCGGCCGCTTCGAGGCATTCGGCGGTTTCGGCCACCAGGGCCATGCGGATCCGGCCGCGCCCGGGGTTGTGGCCCTGGAATTCGCGCGCCAGGTAGCTGCCCGGCAAGACCGTGACGTGCTCCGCTGCGTAGAGCGCCTGGGCAAAAGCCGCATCGTCGCCCTGCCAGCCGACGGGCACGCCGGCCCAGAGGTAAAAGCTGGCGTCGGGCAGCCGGACATCCAGCACCTCGGCCAGCACGGGCGTGACCTGGGCGAACTTGGTTCGGTACAGGTTGCGGTTCTCGACCACATGGGCCTCGTCCCCCCAGGCCGCCACACTGGCGGCCTGAACCACCGCGCTCATGGCATTGCCGTGGTAGGTCCTGTAGAGCAAAAACTGCTTGATCAGCGCGGCATCGCCCATGACGAAACCGCTGCGCAGGCCCGGCACATTGCTGCGCTTGGACAGGCTGGTGAAGGCGATCAGGCGCTCGAAACCGCGCCCGAGCTTGGCGGCCGCTTCCAGGCCCCCCAGCGGCGCCTCGTCGCGGAAGTAGATCTCGCTGTAGCACTCGTCGGAGGCGATGACGAAGCCGTGCCGGTCCGACAGGGCAAACAGCTTTTCCCATTCGGACAGGGGCATGACCGCCCCGGTGGGGTTGCCCGGGGAACAGACATAGGCCAGTTGCGTGCGGGCCCAGACCGCCTCGGGCACGCTGTCCCAGTCGGAGGCGAAATTGCGCGCCGGATCGCTGGGCACAAACCAGGGCGTGGCGCCCGCCAGCAGGGCGGCGCCTTCGTAGATTTGGTAGAAGGGATTGGGACTGAGCACGGTGGCGCCGGGCTGGGTCGGGTCGACCACCGCTTGCGCCAGCGCGAACAAGGCCTCGCGCGAACCCAGCACCGGCAGCACCTGGGTGGCGGCGTCCAGCTGCAGGCCGTAGCGGCGCTCGACCCAGGCGGCACAGGCCTGGCGCAGACGGGGTTCGCCCGCGGTCGCCGGGTAGCCGGCCAGGCCGGTGTCCAGCGCCTGCGTGAGGGCCTGCTGGATGAAGGCGGGGGTGGCGTGTTTGGGCTCGCCAATGCCCAGGCTGATGTGGCGCAGGGTGCCCGGTGGGGTGACGCCGGCAAACAACTGGCGCAGCCGCTCAAAAGGGTAGGGCTGCAGCTTGGAAAGAAGGGGGTTCATGCCCCCGATTATCCGGGATGGCTCTCGGTTAACATTGAAGTTCGGACTTGTCCCTCGGGCAAGGCCCCTCCAGACCGCCGGGAGCCATGTTCTGCATGCCTTGGTGTTCATTCCCCGTTCCAGTCGACTGCCGTGCGCCTCAATTCCATCAAGCTCTCAGGCTTCAAATCGTTCGCCGAACCGACCAACTTCATGCTGCCCGGCCAGCTGGTGGGGGTGGTCGGTCCCAACGGTTGCGGCAAATCCAACATCATGGATGCGGTGCGCTGGGTGCTGGGTGAGTCCAAGGCATCCGAGCTGCGTGGCGAGTCCATGCAGGACGTCATTTTCAACGGCACCACCAGCCGCAAACCCGCCAGCCGCGCCAGCGTGGAACTGGTGTTCGACAACGCCGACCACCGGGCCGGTGGCCAGTGGGGCCAGTTCGCCGAGATCGCCGTCAAACGCGTGCTCACCCGCGACGGCAACAGCAGCTACTACATCAACAACCAGCCGGTGCGCAGGCGCGATGTGCAGGACGTGTTCCTGGGCACCGGCCTGGGCCCCCGCGCCTACGCCATCATCGGCCAGGGCACCATCAGCCGCATCATCGAGTCGCGGCCCGAAGAACTGCGCCTCTTTCTGGAGGAAGCGGCGGGCGTCTCCAAGTACAAGGAACGCCGCCGCGAGACCGAAAACCGCCTGTCGGACACGCGCGAAAACCTGACCCGGGTCGAAGACATCCTGCGCGAGCTCAACGCCAACCTCGAGAAGCTCGAAAAGCAGGCCGAAGTGGCCCAGCGCTACAACGCGCTGCAGGCCGACAGCACCCTCAAACAGCACCAGCTGTGGTTCTTGAAGCGCCGCGAGGCCGAAGGCGATCAGGGCAAAGTCAAGGCCGAGGTCGACCAGGCCATCAATGCGCTCGAATCCCGCATGGCCGATCTGCGCCATGTCGAAGCCGATCTGGAAACGATCCGCCAGGCGCATTACGCGGCCGGTGACGAGGTGAACCAGGCCCAAGGCCGGCTGTATGAGGCCAGTGCCGAGGTGGGCAAGCTCGAGGCCGAAATCCGCTTCGTGGTCGAAGGCCGCCAGCGCGCCGAACAGCGTTTGCTGCAGCTGCGCGAGCAGACGGCGCAGTGGCAACAGCGCAGCGAAGAGGCGCAGGCCGAGCTCGAGCGCCTGGCCGAACAGGCCGCCACGGCCGAAGACCAAAGCATGACGCTGGCCGCCCAGGTCGAAGACCAGGCCATGGCCTTGCCCGACCTCGAAGAAGCGCTGCGCCAGGCCCAGAACAAGGCCAATGAACAGCGCGGCTCGGTAGCGCAAGTGCAGCAGCAAATCCAGGTGCTGGCCGCCGAGCAGCGCAGCATCGAAGAGCAGAGCCGGCAACTGGGCCAGCGCCGCGAACGGCTGCTGAGCGACCGCAACGCCCTGGCCGCGCCCGACGAGGCGCGCCTGCTGAGCCTGCGGGAACAGCTGGCCGCGGCCGAAGCCGCCGCCCAGGAATCGGCCGCCCGGCTGGACGAGTTGCAAGCCCAGGTGCCCCAGCTCGACGAAGACCGCCGCCACCGCCAGCAGGTCGTCAACGACGAATCGGCGCGGCTGGCCGATCTCTCGGCGCGCATCGAGGCACTCAAGGCCCTGCAGGAGAAGGTCCGCACCGATGGCAAACTCAAGCCCTGGCTGGCCAAGCACGGCATGGACGGGCTCGAAGGCCTGTGGAGCCGCATCCACATTGAAACGGGTTGGGAAAACGCCCTCGAAGCCGCCCTGCGCGAAAAGATCGCTGCGCTCGAAGTCTCTCGCCTGGACATGGTGCGCGCCTTTGCCAGCGACGCGCCCCCGGCCAAACTGTCTTTTTTCAGTGCCCCCTCGGCAGCGGCGGCGCCCTCGCGCGCGGGCTTGCCGGCCGGATGCCGCCCGCTGGCGGACCTGCTGCGGGTCAGCGATGCGGGGCTGGCCGCGCTCCTGGCCGACTGGCTGCAGGGCTGCTACGCCGCGCCCGGCCTGGACGATGCCTTGGCCTGGCGTGGCCAGATGCAGCCGGGCGAAGTGCTGCTGGTGCCGGCGGGTCATGCGGTCACCGCACACAGCGTGAGCTTTTACGCCCAGGATTCAGAGCAGGCCGGTTTGCTGGCGCGGGCGCAGGAAATTGAAAATCTCGACAAGCAGCTGCGCGCCCAGACCCTGATCGCCGAAGAAAGCCGAACGGCCCTGGTCAAGGCCGAAGCCGCTTATGCCGACGCGTCCCAACGCCTGATCGGTGTGCGCCAGGAAGCCACGACCGCGCAGGCCCGCGCCCACGAACTGCAGGTCGAGACCCTGCGTCTGTCGCAGCTGGCCGAGCAGATGCGCGAGCAAAGCCAGCGCATCGAAGGCGATCTGGCCGAAGTGGACGCCCTGCTGGAAGAACTGCAGGAGCGCCGCGTCACGGCCGAGGCCCGCTTTGAAGAACTGGACATGCAGCTGGCCGACAGCCAGGAACGCCACGCCAGCCTGGACGAACGGGTGATCGAGGCCGAGCGCAAGCTCGCCGAATGCCGTGAGCAGCAGCGCAGCCTGGAACGCCAGGCCCAGGAAGCCCAGTTCGCCCAGCGCAGCCTGCAGGCGCGCGAAGCCGAGCTGCAGCGGACCATCGAGACCGCGCAGCAGCAGATCCAGAGCATCGCGGCCGAAGAAGGCCGCGCCCACGACGAACTCTCGCGCCTGACCGATGCCGCTGCCCAGGGCGGGCTGCAGGACGCGCTGGCCGTCAAGATGGAGCGCGAACAGGCCCTGGCCGCCAAACGCAGCGCCTACGACGACCTGACGGCCAAGCTGCGTGCCAGCGACGAACGGCGCGTGGCCTTCGAGCGCGAACTCGAGCCGCTGCGCCAACGCATCACCGACCTGCAGCTCAAGGAACAGGCCGCACGCCTGGGGCTGGAGCAGTACACCCAGCTGCTGGCCGATGCCCAGGCCGACCTCGAGGCGGTGGCCGCGTCCATCGAGCAAGGCGAGGTCCGGCTCTATGGCCTGCAAGGCGAGATCGACCGCCTGCACCGCGAAATCAGCGCCCTGGGCGCGGTCAACCTGGCCGCCCTCGATGAACTCGCCAGCGCGCGCGAGCGCAAGACTTTCCTGGATTCGCAAAACGCCGATCTGCTCGATGCGATGAACACATTGGAAGATGCGATCCGCAAGATCGACGGCGAGACCCGCGAGCTGCTGGGCTCGACCTTCCACACCGTCAACCAGCACTTTGGCCGCATGTTCCCCGAGCTGTTTGGCGGCGGCCAGGCCCGGCTGGTGATGACCGGCGAAGAGATCCTCGATGCCGGGGTGCAGGTCATGGCCCAGCCGCCGGGCAAGAAAAACCAAACCATCCACCTGCTCTCGGGCGGTGAGAAAGCCCTGACCGCCATCGCGCTGGTGTTTGCCATCTTCCAGCTCAACCCGGCGCCTTTCTGTCTGCTCGACGAAGTGGACGCGCCGCTGGACGACGCCAACACCGAGCGCTACGCCAAGCTGGTGGCCAGCATGGGCAAGGAAACCCAGTTCTTGTTCATCAGCCACAACAAGATCGCCATGGAAATGGCCGAACAGCTCATTGGCGTGACCATGCAGGAGCAGGGCGTCTCGCGCATCGTGGCGGTGGACATGGAGTCGGCCGTTGGCATGGCCGAAGTCTGAGGAAACCCACAAATGAATTCACTGCAGATCAGTTTGCTGGTGGCCGGTGGCGTGACGCTGCTGGCGGTGATGGCCTACAACCACTGGGTCTCGCGCAAAAGCGCCCCGCGACAGGCCGACAAGGCCGATCCCGAGCTGGCCGAACCGGCCAGCCTGGAGCCGGCCGAGTCGGCCGAGCCGGTGTTGCAGGACGAGTTCCAGAACCTGCCGCAACCCGAGCGCAAACCCGTACTCGATGCCCTGATCGACGCCATCGCCACCATCGAAGTCGATCAGCCCATCACCGGAGACGCCGCCCTGGCGGCCTTGCCGCCGACACGGCGTGTCGGCACCAAGCCCTTCCATGTCGAGGGCTGCAGCGAGCTCACCGGCGAATGGGAGCCGCTGATGGCCGGGCGGCGCTACTCGGCCTTCCAGGCTGGCGTGCAACTGGCCAACCGCATGGGGCCGCTCAACGAGATCGAATACTCCGAATTCGTGGTCAAGGCCCAGAGCTTTGCCGATGCCGTGGGCGGCACCCCCGCGCTGCAAGAAATGCTCGAAGAAGTGGCCCGCGCCCGCGAGCTGGACCAGTTCGCCAGCGCCCATGACGCCCAGCTGAGCCTGACGCTGGTGGCCCGCCAGTCGGCCTGGAGTCCGGGCTACATCCACCAGCATGCTGCGCGCCTGGGCTTTGTGGCCGGCGTCATTCCGGGCCGCATGGTCCTGCCCTCGGCGGTGCAGGGAATGCCCCCGCTCTTGTCCCTGACCTTCGACGCGCAGGCGGCGATGGCCGACGACCCGGCACTCAGTGCGGTTCGCGAGTGTGTGATCAGCCTCGATGTGCCCCAGGTGCCGCGCGCGGAGCAGCCCTTTGCCCGCCTGCAACAGGCGGCGCAGGTGCTGGCCCAGCAGATGGACGGACTCGTCACCGATGGCGCCAACCAGGTGCTGGCCCCCGAAGTGATGCAGCAGATCGGCCGCGACCTGGAGCAGCTCTATGACGCGCTGGACCAGCGCGAGCTGTCTGCGGGCTCGCTGCAGGCCCGGCGGCTGTTCTCCTGAGCCGCGGGCCCGTCCATGTCCAACCTGGACCTCTTTGCCAGTTCCAGCCCCAGTCCCGCAGCGCAGGCCGAAACACCGTCTGCACGTGCCGCCTGGCTGCGCCAGCAGTTGCACCGGCACGCACACCTGTACTACACGCTCGACGCCCCGGAAATTCCCGATGCCGAATACGACCGGATGTTCCGCGAGCTGCAGGCCCTCGAAGCGGCCCATCCCGAACTCCTGACGCCGGACTCGCCCACGCAGCGGGTGGGCGCTGCGGTGCTGGACGCCTTCAAGCCGGTGCGCCACGCGGTGCCGATGCTCAGCATCCGGACCGAGACCGACACCACGGCCAGCGGTGCCGAGGCCTTTGACGCCCGCATCCGCCGCGAACTCAAATGCCAAGACAGCGATCCGCCGGTGCGCTACGTGGCCGAACTCAAGTTCGATGGCCTGGCCATGAGCCTGCGCTACGAACACGGCGTGCTGGTGCAGGCGGCCACCCGCGGCGACGGCGAAACCGGCGAGGATGTGACGCACAACGTGCGCACCATCGGCCAGGTCCCCTTGCGCCTGCCCCAGGGCGTGCCTGCCGTGCTGGAGGTGCGCGGCGAGGTCTACATGGCGCGCGCCGATTTCGAGGCGCTCAACGCACGCCAGCGCGAGCGCATGACCGCCGGCGCCAAGGGCGAAAAAACCTTTGTCAATCCGCGCAATGCGGCGGCCGGTGCGGTGCGCCAGCTCGACTCGAAGATCGCGGCCGAACGGCCGCTGAGCTTTTTTGCCTATGGCGTGGGCGAGATCGGCCCGGCCCCCGAAGGCCCGCCGCGCTGGACCACCCACCACGACATGCTCATGCAGCTCAAGGCCTGGGGCTTTCCGGTGGCCGAACAGACGGCGGTGGTCGAGGGCGCCGCCGGGCTGGTGGGCTTTCACCAGCAGATCGCCGCGCTGCGCGACCGTTTGCCCTACGACATCGACGGCGTGGTCTACAAGGTCGACGACCTGGCCTTGCAGCAGCAGCTGGGCTTTGTGACCCGTGAGCCGCGCTGGGCCGTGGCCCACAAATACCCGGCACAGGAAGAACTGACCCAGGTCCTGGCCATCGATGTCCAGGTCGGGCGCACCGGCAAACTCACCCCGGTGGCCAAACTGGCGCCGGTTTTTGTGGGGGGGGTGACGGTCACCAACGCCACACTGCACAACGAGGACGAAGCGCGCCGCAAGGACGTCCGGGTGGGCGACACCGTCATCGTGCGACGCGCCGGCGATGTGATCCCGGAGGTCGTCTCGGTGGTGCTCGACAAACGCCTGCACGAGGCGCAGCTTTTCACCATGCCTCGCCACTGCCCGGTCTGCGGCAGCGACGCCGAGCGGGAGGAGGGCGAAGCCGATTACCGCTGCAGCGGGGGCCTCTTCTGTGCGGCCCAGCGCAAGCAGGCCGTGCTGCACTATGCGCAGCGCCGCGCGGTCGACATCGAGGGCCTGGGCGACAAGCTGGTGGACCAGCTGGTCGATTCGGGCCGGGTGCACACCCTGGCCGATCTGTACAGCCTCACCCTGAGCGATCTGGCGGGCATGGACCGCATGGCCGAGAAATCGGCGCAGAACCTGCTCGATGCGCTGCAGACCTCCAAGCAGACGACCTTGCCCCGTTTTCTGTTTGGCCTGGGCATTCGCCATGTGGGCGAGGCCACGGCCAAGGCGCTGGCGCGCCATTTCGGCCAGTTGCAGGCCATCATGGACGCCAGCGAAGATGCGCTGGCCCAGGTCGACGACGTTGGGCCGGTGGTGGCCCACAGCATCCACACTTTTTTTGCGCAGCCGCACAACCGCGAGGTGGTGCAGGCGCTGCGCAGCGCCGGGGTGCAATGGCCAGAAGGCGAGGCCCTGGCCCCCACCGTGCTGCCCCTGGCGGGCCTGACGGTGGTGCTGACCGGTACCTTGCCCACTATGGGGCGCGACGAGGCGCGCGACCGGCTCGAGGCGCTGGGCGCCAAGGTGGCCGGTTCGGTCAGCAAGAAAACCAGCTATGTGGTGGCCGGCGCCGAGGCGGGCAGCAAGCTCGACAAGGCCCTGGCCCTGGGTATTCAGGTGCTCGACGAGGCCGGGCTGATGCAATTGCTGCAAGGTGCCAGCGGCGGCGCCACGCCCCCAGCCATGGACGAAGGTGGAGGCTGATGTGACGGTGCGCGAGATCCTCAAAATGGGCGATGCGCGCCTGCTGCGTCTTGCCGAACCCGTCCAGGCCTTTGACACGCCCGAGCTGCACGCCCTGATCGCCGACATGCGGGAAACCATGGCGGCGGTGCAAGGGGCTGGGCTGGCCGCCCCGCAAATTGGGGTGAACCTGCAGCTGGTGATTTTCGGCAGCACGGCGGTCAATCCGCGCTACCCGGACCGTCCGGTGGTCCCGCCCACCGTGCTGATCAATCCGGTCATCCAGCCGCTGGGGCAGGAGGAAGAAGAGGATTGGGAGGGCTGCCTCTCGGTGCCCGGTCTGCGTGGGGTGGTGCCGCGTTTCGCACGGATCCGCTACACCGGCTTTGACGCGCAGGGCCGCTCGATCGACCGCACGGTGGACGGTTTTCATGCCCGTGTGGTGCAGCACGAGTGCGACCACCTGATCGGCAAGCTCTACCCCATGCGGGTGCGCGACTTCAGCCGCTTTGGCTACACCGAAGTGCTGTTTCCGGGCATCAGCGCCGCCGAAGACGATTGATCAGAGCCGGGCCAGCCGCTGCAGCGCGAGCTGCAAGGTCTCGTCCTTCTTGGCAAAACAAAAGCGGATGACCTGCTGGTCAAAGCCCTGGCCATAAAAGGCCGACAGCGGGATGGCGGCCACGCCGATTTCGGTGGTCAGCCATTTGCAGAATTCGGCCTCGCCCAGGTTTTTCTCGGGCACCGAGAGGCCCGAGATGTCCACGCACTGGAAATAAGTGCCCTCGCCGGGCAAGAGCCGGAACTTGGTTTGCGCCAGTCCCTGGCGAAACAGGTCGCGCTTGCGCTGGTAGAAAGCGGGCAGTTCCAGGTAGGGCCGGGGGTCGGCCATGTAGCGGGCCAGGCCGTGCTGCATCGGGGTGTTGACCGTGAAGACGTTGAACTGGTGGACCTTGCGGAACTCGGCGCTGAGGGCAGCCGGGGCCGCCACGGTGCCGATCTTCCAGCCGGTCACATGGTAGGTCTTGCCAAAGCTGGAGACGATGAAGGCACGGGCCGCCAGGCCCTCGAACTGCGCCGCGCTCCAGTGGCGAAGGGGCGCGTAGACCATGTGCTCATAGACCTCGTCGGAGATCAGCAGCACATCGGTGGGCGCCAGGATGTCTTGCAGCTGCAGCATCTCCTCGCGCGTCCAGACCATGCCGCTGGGGTTGTGCGGCGAATTGATCAGAATGGCGCGGGTTTTGGACGTGATGGCCGCCTGGATCTTGGCGAAATCGGGCCGGAAGGCCCCGGGGGTCAGGGGCACGCGCACCACCACGCCGCCGGCCAGCTCGATGTTGGGCACATAGCTGTCGTAGCAGGGCTCGAGCACGATCACCTCGTCGCCCGGATGCACGATGGCGAGGATGGCCGTGAGGATGGCCTGTGTGGCGCCGGCCGTCACGGTGATCTCGCTGACCGGATCATAGGCACGGCCATACAGGGCCTGGATTTTGGCTGCCATGGCTTCGCGCAGCGGGGCCACCCCGGTCATGGGCGGGTATTGGTTCAGCCCCTCGCGCATGGCGTCGTTGACCAGATCCAGCAAGCGCGCATCGCAGGCGAAATCGGGAAAGCCTTGGCCGAGGTTGACCGCGCCTTTTTCGGTCGCCAGGGCCGACATCACGGTGAAGATGGTGGTGCCCATGTTGGGCGTCTTGGACGGAAAAACGGGGGTGCGAGCGTTCATGCAGTGTCAAAGTTCGTAATCGTTGGCCTGGCCCGACATCGCCTTGGCCACCAGGCTGGCCGTCAGGCGATCGCTGAGCAATTCGGCAAACTGGTAGACGAAGTGTCGCAGATAGGCGCCCCGCTTGAAGGCCACGCGCGCGACATTCATGCCCAGCAAAGGGCCAAGTGGGCGGACGGCCAGGTCCTGCACCGGGTCGTCCTTGACGGCCATCTCGGCCACGATGCCCACGCCCAGCCCCAGACGCACATAGGTCTTGATCACGTCCGAATCGATCGCTTCGAGCGCAATGCGCGGGTGCAGTTTCTTGGCTTCAAAGGCGTGGTCGATGCGGGTCCGGCCGGTGAAAGACGGGTGGTAGGTGATCAGCGGGTGTTCGGCGATGTCGGCCAGGGTCAGGCGGGGCTTGGCGGCCAGGGGGTGTTCCTGCGGCAGCACCAGCACGTGTTGCCATTCGTAGCAGGGCAGGGTGACCAGGTCTTCGTAGGCCGACAGCGATTCGGTGGCGATGCCGATTTCGGCCACATCCTGCAGCAGCATCTGCGCCACCTGATCGGGTGCCCCCTGGTGCAGGCTGATGTTGACCTTGGGGTAGGCCTCGCGCAGGCGTGCCACCGGCACCGGCAACACATAGCGGGCCTGCGTGTGGGTGGTGGCAATCGAGAGGGTGCCGCTGTCCTGGGCACTGAACTGGTCGCCAATCTTGCGCAGGTTGGCCACCTCGCGCAGGATCACCTCGATGCTTTTGAGCACATGCTGGCCCGGCTCGGTGATGCGCTTGAGCCGCTTGCCGTGGCGGGCGAAGATTTCGATGCCCAGCTCTTCTTCGAGCTCGATGATGGCCTTGGAGACCCCCGGCTGCGAAGTGTGCAGGGCTTTGGCCGCTTCGGTGAGGTTGAGGTTGCGGCGGGCCGCTTCCTGGACGAATCGGAATTGGTGCAGGTTCATATTCGATGGGCTATATCAGCACCCCGAATTATGCCTCCTGGTTTTATTGAACGTCGGGCGGCCGCAGCGCCAAACCCGCCAGGCAGCGGGTGAGTTCGGGCATTTCGCCCACCGCGGGCAGCAGTTCCAGCCGCAGATCCGGATGGCTTTGCCGCAATTGGTTCACCAGGGCCGGCAGGTCTTCGCGGCCGTGCCGACCCACGCCCAGGAACATGGGCACGATGCGGATCGCCTGGTGCCCCTCCTGCATCAACGCGTCGACCACGGTGGGCAGGTCAGGCGCGGTCAGCTCCAAAAAGGCGCAGCGCACCGCCACATCGGGGGCCTGGCGGCGCATTTCTTGCGCCACCGCGTCGATCGGGCCACGCCAAAGCGGGTCACGCGAGCCGTGTGCAAACAGGACCACGGCAAAGGAGTGCTTGTTCATCTTCGCAGGACCATCCAGCCAAATGCCGCCAGTGAAATCAGGGTGTAAATCAAGGAGGGGGCCGCCGAGGTGATCCAGGGCTCCCAATGGCGCAGGTTGCCAATGTGGTTGAAGACGTTGTTGAGCAGGTAAAAGCTGATGCCCGCCATGACCCCGCCAAACACGTGGCCGGCGATCTGGCCCGAGCGGAAATGCAGGTAGGCATAGGGCAGGGCCAGGGTCAGCATCACCAGACAGCTCAAGGGGTAGAAGACCTTGCGCCAGAGCTCGATCTCATAGGGCTGGGCGTTTTGGTTGTTTTGCCCCAGGTGGCGGATGTAGAGCACCAGATCCCAGATCTTCATCCGGTCGGGGCTCACCAGCGCCGCGCCCACCATGTCGCGTGAGATCTGCGTGGGCCAGTCCAGCTCGGGCAGCTGCTGCTTTTGCATGGTGACTGCGCCGCTCTGAACGCGCAGGGTCATCACCTGGACCTGGCGCAGGTGCCAGACCTCTTCGCCAAATTCGGCCTCTTGCGCCCGCAGGCTGCCCAGCAGGCTGCCCTGGGCGTCAAAGCGCTGGATGTAGACCTGGACCATGCGCGCGTCTTTGTTCATGGCCCGCACGTTGATGGCGTATTGCTGGTCGCCCTGGCGTTCCTTGAGCCAAGCGCCGGTTTGCCCGGAGGTCAGATCGCCGCGGAAGCGGGCCTTGAGCAGCAGGCCTTGCTGCTCGGCCCAGGGCGCCACATAGTCGCCCAGCAAAAGGGTGACGACCACGAACAGCCCCCCCAGCTTGAGCAGCATGCCCAAGGCCCGACCGGGGCCAAGACCGCCCGAGCGCAAGATGGTGAATTCGGAACTCTTGGCCAGGCGCGCCATCACAAAAATCGTCCCGATCAGCACCGAGATGGGCAGCAGATCGTAGAGGTGGCCCGGCACCTGCGAGGCGACCATCCACACCGCATGCTGGATGCGGTAGCCCTGAGGGGCCAGCCGGGTGAGGTTTTGCAGTTCCTCGACCATGTCGAAAAACACAAACAGGGCCAGAAAGCCGATGGCCACGAAAGTGACGGCGACCAAGATCTCCCGGTACAGCAGGCGACGCACGGTCTTCATGGCGCCTCCCGGTGCGCACGCGCGGGAATCAGGTCACGCCAGGACCACTGCCGATGGCGCGCCCACAGCCAGCCCAGGGTGAGGGCAGAGGCCGTGCCGTGCAGCATCAGCATCCACTGCAGCAGGCCGTAGCGGCCATGCGAGATCCAGTTTTGCCCCACATTCACCAGGTTGTAATACACCACGAAAACCAGCAGGGCCAGGGCGAACTGGTAGCTGCGGCCGCGCCGGGGGTTCACCGCCGAGAGCGGCAAGGCCAGCAAGGTGAAGTTGAGCGCGCACAGCCCGAGGCCCAGGCGCCAGGACAACTCGCCCTGGTTGACCGGGGTCGGCTCCTGCAGCAAGGCCAGCGTGGGCAGCTGGCGGCTGGCCTGCAGACCGGCGTCGCGGACCATGGATTCATCGACCAGCAACTCGTAGCGCTCAAAGCGGGTCCAGCGGGTCTGGCCGGTCGAGGGCTGATGCAGCCATTGCTCCCCATCTTCGAGCAGCAGCAGGCGGTCCTTGCCACGCCACTCGATGCGGCCGCGCCGCGCGGTGGTGGTGACTTCCATGTCGTTGTCCGAGCTGGAAATGAAAACGTTGGTGCCAATGGTCTGGTCGGGCGAGTCTTTGTCGATGAAAAACACGCGCCGCCCGCCCGAGGACTCCTGAAAGCGCCCCGGCGCCACGCGTTCGACGTCGTTGCGCTTGTTGTAGCGCTCTTTCAATTCCTGGATTTGCTGGTTGCTCCAAGGCCACACCAGCAGGGCCAGCAAAGCGATCACCAGCAGCACGGGCCAGGCAAAACGCAGCAGCACGGGCACGAAGGAGGCGATGCTTTGGCCGCTGCTCAGCCAGATGGCCATTTCGCTGTCGCTGTAAATCCGCGAAAGGGTGGCGATCACGGAGATGAACAGGCTCAGGGCCAGGATGGTGGTGAGCTGGCTGGCCATGCTGAAACCCATGACCAGCAGCACCTCGGAGGGGTTCACCGAGCCGCGGCTGGCCTGTCCCAGGGTGCGGATCAGCATGATGGTCATGACGATCGTCAGGATCACCACGACGGTCGCCACGAAGTTCCTCGCCAAGTCCTTGCGCAGTGAAGAATCGAATAACATTGAGCGAGTGAAGGACGTTGCCGAGATGAAATTTGAAATTCGCCAAAACACACTGACCCAGGCCGCCCAGGGCGCACACGATGCCCTGGTGGTGCTCTGGCCCGACGCCGCCCGCGAAAACGGCGCCTTGGCCGACTGGATCGGCCAGGCCCGCCGTCAGGGAGACTTCAAGTCCACCCCCGGTGCAGTCCTGCAATCTTACGGCATGCCCGGCATCAAGCCGCGCCATGTGCTGGTGGTGGCTTGCGGCCAGGGACAAGCCCGCGAGGTCCGCAAGGCCGTGCGTGCCGCCTGGAACGCCCTGCAAGCGCTGCAGATCAAAAACCTGGCGGTCTATGGCGCTGGCGAGGGCCTCTCGGCATCGGCCCTGCGTTCGGCGGCCACCGAGCTGGCCGATGCCAGCTACGTCTACGCCCACACCCTGAGCAAGCCGCAGTCGCGCCAGCTTGCCAAAGTGGTGCTGTCCCTGGCCCAGGTCACCGACGCGCACCGCGCCGCCGTGCAGCGGGCCCAGGCCCTGGTGCAGGGCATCGAGCTGGCCAAAGAATGGGCCAACCGCCCGGCCAACCACGCCACGCCCAGCCACCTGGCGCAAGCCGCCCGCGCCCTGGCCAAACACCCCGGCATCAGCTGCAAGGTGCTGGGCCCGCGCGAGGTCGAGCGGCTGGGCATGGGCGCCTTTTTGGCGGTGGCCCGCGGCGCCGTCGAGCCGCTGCGCTTCATCGTGCTGGAATACCGGTCCACCCAGGCCAAGGGCGCCCCGGTGGTCCTGATCGGCAAAGGCATCACCTTCGACACCGGCGGCATCTCGATGAAGCCGGCGGCCGAGATGGACGAGATGAAATTCGACATGAGCGGGGCCGCCAGTGTGCTCGGCGTCTTCGAGGCCCTGGCCCAGCTCAAGCCGGCCTTGCATGTGGTGGGTCTGATCCCCGCCACCGAAAACATGCCCGATGGCCAGGCGGTCAAGCCCGGCGACGTGGTCACCAGCATGAGCGGTCAGACCATCGAGATCCTCAACACCGACGCCGAGGGGCGCCTGGTGCTGTGCGATGCCCTGACTTATGCCGAGCGCTACAAACCCGATGCCGTGATCGACATCGCCACCCTGACTGGGGCCTGCGTGATCGCCCTGGGCGCTGTGCGCACGGGCCTGTTCAGCCCCGACGATGCCCTGGCCGAGGCGCTGCTGCGCGCGGGCGAAGCCGCAGAAGATCTGTGCTGGCGCATGCCGCTCGATGACGACTATGCCGAAGGCCTCAAAAGCCGTTTTGCCGATGTCGCCAATGTGGGCGGCCGCGCCGCCGGCTCCGTCACCGCGGCCAAATTCCTGCAGCGCTTTGCCAGCCAGCGGCCCTGGGCGCACCTGGACATCGCCGGCACCGCCTGGCGCAGCGGCGCCGCCAAAGGCGCCACCGGACGTCCGGTCGCGCTGTTGCTGGAATACCTGCTGAGCCGCCAGACGCCGGGCAAGGGCGCCCGACCCCGCGCGCGCAAATCCTGAACGGGGTCATGGCGCGCATCGAGTTCCATTTCAATGCACCGGCCCTGGTGCAGTACAGCTGCCGCCTGCTGCGCAAGGTCCATGCACGCGGGCTGCGTGCGCAGGTGGTGGGGCATGCCACCACCCTGGCCCAGCTGGACCAGGCCTTGTGGACCTTTTCAGCGCTGGATTTTTTGCCCCATTGCCTGGCCGATGCCCCAGACCCGCTGCGCGCCGCCTCGCGCGTGCTGCTGAGCGAACAACCCTTGCCCGATTGGGAGCGCCAGGTCCTGATCAACCTCGGCGAGTCGGTGCCCGCAGGCTTTGAGGGCTTTGAGCGCATCATCGACGTGGTCAGCGTCGATGAACTGCACCGGGCCCAGGGCCGTGAACGCTGGCGCGAATACAGCCGGCTGGGGCATGAACTGGTCAGGCACGACCTGGCCCAGAGCCAAACCGAATGACGGCTGCGACAGCAGAATGAAAAAAAGCGCCCGAAGGCGCTTTTTTGTTGGGTTCTGGCGGAGCAGGCGGGATTCGAACCCGCGGTGGGCTATTAACCCACACACGCTTTCCAGGCGTGCGACTTAAACCACTCATCCACCGCTCCAGAGCCCGCCATTGTAGCAGGCCACGATGGGGTTTCTTCGGCCCCCTGGGCGACGCGCGGGCTGCACAACGCAGAAAACTTGCTGGAAACCGCGACGGAGACGGTCGTTTTTTCCTTAAACTTCGCCCCTGTCCTCTTTTTGTGGGGCCGCCAGGCCTTCGCCCATGAAATTCCGTTTCCCCATCGTCATCATTGACGAAGACTACCGCTCCGAGAACACCTCGGGTCTGGGCATCCGCGCTCTGGCCCAGGCGATTGAAACGGAAGGCTTTGAAGTGCTGGGCGTGACCAGCTACGGCGACCTGTCGCAGTTTGCGCAGCAGCAAAGCCGGGCCAGTGCCTTCATCCTGTCGATCGACGACGAAGAGTTCACCCCGGGGCCGGACCTGGACCCGGCGGTGCTGAACCTGCGCGCCTTCATCGAGGAAGTGCGCCGCAAGAACGCCGATGTGCCGATCTACATTTACGGCGAAACCAAGACCAGCCAGCACCTGCCCAACGACATCCTGCGCGAGCTGCATGGTTTCATCCACATGTTCGAGGACACGCCCGAATTCGTGGCGCGCCACATCATCCGCGAGGCCAAGAGCTACCTCGAGGGCCTGCAGCCGCCGTTCTTCAAGGCGCTGCTCGACTATGCCGAGGACGGTTCGTATTCCTGGCATTGCCCGGGGCACTCGGGCGGGGTGGCCTTCCTCAAAAGCCCGGTGGGGCAGATGTACCACCAGTTCTATGGCGAGAACATGCTGCGCGCCGACGTGTGCAACGCGGTTGAGGAACTGGGCCAGCTGCTCGACCACAATGGCGCGATTGGTGAGAGCGAACGCAATGCGGCGAGCATCTTCAATGCCGACCACTGCTTCTTCGTCACCAACGGCACCAGCACCAGCAACAAGATGGTCTGGCACCACACGGTGGCGCCGGGCGACGTGGTCGTGGTCGACCGCAACTGCCACAAGAGC
>JACCDH011496846.1_pt1 | contig 17223 bp, 11 predicted proteins | sample 7442481 | NCBI WGS metagenome assembly JACCDH01 (sample SAMN15323433, study PRJNA562643) | freshwater metagenome | isolation source: river surface water | place: USA:Blue River Watershed | collected 2017-08-15
ATTGGCTCGCATGTGGTGGATCGGCTGATTGCCGATGGCCATCGCGTGACCGTGCTCGATGATTTATCGACAGGAAAAGCTGAGAACCTCAATAAAAACGCCACCCACGCAGTGGGGGATGTGGCGGATGCGGCGTTGGTTTCCTCGCTTGTGGCCGAGGCGGATGCGGTGTTTCACTTTGCTGCCGTGGCCTCCGTTCAGGTGTGCGAGGAGCAGGCAGCATTCGCCCACCGCACAAATGTGACCGGTACGGAAAATATTTTCGCCGCCGCGGCCGCCAAGCGCATTCCCGTTATCTACGCCTCCTCCGCCGCCGTGTATGGCGACAACCCCGCCCTGCCGCTGGCGGAAGATGCCGCCCTGCAGCCGCTGGGCAATTATGGCCGCCACAAGCTGGAGAACGAACGCATCGCCGCGCGGCACGACACGCCGAGCGTAGGCCTGCGGTTTTTTAATGTGTATGGCCCGCGGCAGGATCCAAAATCGCCCTATTCTGGCGTTATCAGCATTTTTGTGGCGCGGGCGAAAGCGGGTGCGCCCCTCACCTTCTATGGCGACGGCGAGCAAACGCGCGACTTTATCTATGTGGGCGATTTGGTGAAGCTGCTGATGGCAGCGCTGGCGCATGCGGGTGGCGCAGCGGTTTATAACGGCTGCACCGGCCGCGCTACTAGCCTCAAGCAACTGGCCGCCGCCATTGGCGCAGCGGTGGGGCAGCCCGTGACGACCGCGCATGCCGCAGCACGCAGCGGCGATATTCGCCATTCCCTTGGCAACCCGCGCATGGCGGCGGAAAAACTCAACTTCACGGCAGATACCCCCTTGGCCACGGGGCTGGCTGCATTGGTGGCATATGATGCGTAACTATCTGAAACACATGGTTCTATCGCTTCTCTGGTTAAGCGGCTGTGCCCCCGTGCTCAAACCCAGCGCGCCGCTTGCCCGCTGGGCGGTGTATTACGACACCAAACTGCCCGCCGAGCATTTTTCGGGGCTGGATATGGTGGTGTTCGATGGTCGCTATCACCCTGATATCAAGCCATTAAAAGGCAAAACAACGGTGCTGGCCTATGTCAGCATGGGCGAGGTGCATGACGACGCAACCGAGAAAACTTTGCTGGAAGAGCGCGGCGCGATTGTTGACACCAATTCAACATGGGGCAGCCATGTGGTTGATTTACATTCTAAAAAATGGAAAAAAATTGTTCTTTCGACAGTGGATAAAGCCATCAAAGACGGGTTCGACGGGGTGATGCTCGACACGGTGGACAGCCCGCTTTATTGGGCGAGCCAACAGTCCGAAGAAGCACATGAATCCATGCAAATTGCCGCCGTCAGCCTCATTCGCGACATCCGTGTGCGCCACCCCAATATTCGGATAATGCTCAATCGCGGGTTCGAGATTCTCCCTGTGGCCAGCCGGTATCTGGACTATGCGTTGGCGGAAAGCATATTGACCAAAAAAGATAATTCTTCTGGACAATTCAGCTTCTTCCCGCCTAGAACGTACGCGGATGCAGTGGCACAACTGCACCGGTCGGTCGCACGCGCAGAGCATCTACAACTATTTACGTTGGATTACTGGGACGTTGATGATGTTAATGGGTTGGAACGTATCTACGCTGCGCAGCGTGCATCAGGATTTATCCCCTATGTTACGTCGCAAGACCTTCGGCAATTCACGCCGGAGCCTAGCCGCCGCGTGCGCACAGCCAGCCTTGAATAAGAATAATACTCGGAAAGGAAACCTCGATGCGTAAGTATGTTGTCGCAGCGGTTGTTGTTGTCGGTGTTGGTGTTGCAGCCAGTATCTTTGTTCTACCGAATAGCTCGGACATGGTGCGCCAGCAGGCGACGGATGTGCAGGCGGTGGACCTTGGCAAGGTAGACCTCGACGCGGAATACGCGCAGGGTCGCCGCACGTTCCCCATCATCTCTGGCCTTGCCGACAAAAAAATCGCCGCGGGCGACCGCCCAGCAGCCATTGCGCTGTGGGAAGAATATACCGCCGCCAACCCAAACGATGCGCAGGGGCATAAAAAACTGGCCGAGCAATATCAGCTCGCGGGCCGTCAGGAAGATTACAACAAAGAGCTCGTGGCGATAGCGGCTGCGGAGCCTACGGAAGCTAACTTGCAAGTGCTTTCCGACATTTACAACGCGAATAAAGATTACCCAAAGCAGGTCGAAGTTCTCAAGAAAATCGTTGAGGTGACGGAGGGTAAAAACCCGCAGCGTTTTGCCGATCTGGCAACGATGCAAATCGTGGTGAACGACAAAGACGGCGCACTACAAACGCTGGAAGCGCTGAAAGCAAAACACCCGACCTTTAACAACTATGCCGTGACCCGCATCATGGTGACGGTACTGGCAGAAAAAGGCGAAGTGGACCGCGCATTTGAAACGGCGCAAGCATGGGTGAACAGCCCCTCCACCTACATTGCCGACACGGTGAACCCTGCGCCTGACGCAGCTGCACCTACTGCGCAACCCGCAACGGATCCGCGCCCGAAAGAGCTCGCCGATCTGTGTAACATTCTGCACTATAGCGGCCACGCCGATAAGGCGGTCGCGCTGGTTGACCCACATCTGGACATGCTGGAGCGCGAGCCCGAGCTGGTGGTGGCCTATGTGAATGCGGACGTAACCGCTGGCCGCGCCGACCACGCCTATGCGCTGCTGAAGAAAATTGACGAAGCGCAAAAAATGACACCTGCGCTTTACCCAACCTACCTCGAACTTGCCATCAAGCGCGAAGATATCGCCGCGGCTGAAACCATCGCCAACAAGCTGGATGTGGCAGCGTTTAACGAAGAGCAAGCGCTGAACATCATTGAATTGTCGCGCGCGAACAACGCGACCAGCGTGTTCAAAACCCTCCTCGCCCGCTTTGGCGAAGCGAAGGCGCTGGAAGGAAAGCCAGTGCTTGCTGCCGTGATTGCGATTCACAAGAACGACAAGCTGCAAGACAAGAAAATTGAGACCGCACTGAACACGCAACTTTCCGGCACCCAGCGCGTGCGCTTGGCGGAATCCTGTGCCCGTGCGCAAAAAACCGCCTGCTTCGACGCCATCGTGAAGCAGTTCCCTGCGATAGATGCGATGTCGCCTGCACAGATTGCGGAATATGCGCAGCTGTTCATTATCGCGGATCGTCCGAAAGATATTATTGAGCCTGTGGGCGCGAAAGCGGCGCTGCCGAACGCGCATGCGGACGTGGTGCATGCGCACCACCGCCTTGCTGCCGCCGCTGGCCGCATCGATATTCTGAAACCATGGCTGGAAGCGAACGCGAACACCGCGCCTGTTACCGCCCTTCAGGAACTGTACTACATCGCCAGCGACCGCCACCAAGGCGCGGTGGCCAGCGACATTGCAGAACGCCTGTATGCGCGTGACCCCTCGCCTGTGAACCGCACGATCCTGACCAACGCGTTGGTTGCTGCTGGAAATAACGAGAAGGCGATCGAGCTGTTGCGCGAGCAAATGAAAGACGCCGGCGCGAACGACGGCTTGTATCTCTCCACCCTTTCCAAACTGGCACGCAAGAACGCGGCCTATCGCAAAGAGCTTTCGGATTACGCCGAGGCTGCGCTGCGTTCGGGGCGTGGCGATTCGCGCCAGCAACTCAACTATGCGTATATCCTCATCAACCACGGCCACAAAGACGTGGCGATTCCCTATGCCAAACAATACGCGGCAGAGCGTGGCGGCGAGTGGAAGAAAATGTATGCGCAGCTGACACAAAAACCTGGCAAAGCTGGCGTGGCCGCCAAGCCAGTGGTGCTGACGCGTGAGCAACGCATCGAGATGGCGAAAAGCAAAACCATCAGCGAAGCCAACAAGCGCGAGATTGCCTTCTCCCTGCTGAACGACGGCCATAAGGCGGACGCCGCCGCTATCTTCCAAGAGCTCGCGGCGAACAAAGGCCCCGACAGCCAAGAAGTGAAAGACTTGATGTATCTGTGGGGCGGCAAGCTGAACCAACAGCAGCTGGAATGGGTGAATGCCCGCGCCGCAAACGCCTCCGCATACGACAAAAACCGCTGGGCAGAACTGGTGAATAACGCTGCGGACGACGATGCCGTGATGCGCTATGTCAGCAGCACGCCAGAGGCACTGCATAACCGCCCACTACGTCAGAAATTCTTCCGCACGCTGGCTACCACCGGCAGCCGCCAGAACTACGATGTAGCGATGCGCGACTGGGTGGCACAAACCACCGACGTGCCCGCACTGAGCGACTATGCCGCCACCGCGCAAGCCTATGGCTACCGCGAGGCAGCGCTGGCGGGGTACAACCGCGTATTGGCGCTCGACCCTGCCAACAGCAAGGCTTTGAGCCAAGTGGCTGCGCTGCAATTCTCGAAAGGGAAATTTGCAGAAGCAGACAAAAACCTGTCGCAATATCTGGTCGTGCAATCACAGCAGCCGGATGCAGAATCCAACCCATCGCAAGCGCATTTCTATAAGGGTGAGTTGCTGCGCCGCCAAGGCAACAAGGCCGCCGCAGAAGCCGAGTATGCGCAAGTGGTGCGCCTGACGCAGGAATCCGGCACCACCACACCGGATGCCTTGTCGCGCCTTTACACCGCGCAGTTCCGCTTGGGGCAGCATGATGCCGCGAAAGCGGGCTTCAACGCGCTGCTGGAAGCGAACCCGAACGATAAGGGCATTCTGGCGGATTATATGAGCGCGCTGATTGAATATCGCTACCTCAGCGAAGCAACCCGCGTGGCCAACCAATACGACAAAACCTCGCCTTACTACGACAAAGGCGCGGCGCTGCTTGGCAAATCCGGCCATGTATCGTCGGTGGAGCGCTTCAGCAATGGGCGCGAGCTGAAAATCACCTTCGACCAACCGATCAACGGCGAGTCGCCGCTGCGTTCGGAAGGTGGCAAGAAACTGGCGTGGCTGGAGAGCCATCAGGCAGGCTACGACACGGTGAGCCTCTCGGCAAAACCGGGCTATGTGGTGCGCTATGTGCCCACCGCGCAGGAGCAGTTTGAAGTAGTGCCAACCCCCGTGGCCGAGCTTTCGCCGCAGGAAGAAACGCAGCGCCAGCAGGATCTTCGCCTGCAGCTGCTCTATGCCCGCATCGAGCAGGATTCTGGCCAGACCGACCGCGCGAAAGAGCGCATCGCGGTGCTGAAACAATACTACCCAACCGACCCGCAACTGATGAGCTATGAAGCATCGCTCGCCAGCGCCAGCGGCAACACTTCGGAAGCGCTGACCCTGCTGCGCCAAGCGCAGTCGATGTCACCAGAGAACGAAGACATTGCGCAGCTGATCACCAATACGCAACGTGCAGGCGTGGTGGCGGCGCAGAACTACGTGAAGCTGGATCAGGCATATCGTGGCATCGGCAACAACGACGAATATATCACCACGCTTTCGGGTGTGGTGAACGCGGGCAACCGCAGCGAGCTGGGCTTCAACATCCAGAACGACTGGCTGCAAACCCAGAACACCCGCCGTGGCCGCGATGGCCGCTTCGGGGACTACGAACGCACCCGCCAGCGCGGCGAGCTTTATGCCGCACATACGCTGGAAACTGGCCAGCGCGTTCAAGGTTCGCTGTTTGCCAACAACGATACGCTTGGCTTTGGTGGATACCTCGATCTCTACAAAACCCGCGTGGGCAACCTGCAGCTGTTTGCAGAATATCAGCGCCCCTATTGGGACTTTGTGGAAGCCGTATATGAGGACACCACCCGTGACCGTGTTGGTTTCAAAAACTATGCGAACCTAGGCCCAAAAACCTCGCTGGGCATCGAGGCTTCCGTCAACAACTACAATGTGTCGGTGCTGGACAATGCTCGCAAAACGGCATTGTTGCGCGTGTCGGTGGTGCAGGAGCTTCAGCCAAAAACCGAAACGCAGCCTTACCTTGGCGTGGGCTACGGCTTCGATGGCGAGTATAAAATCGGCGATGCGAAAACCGTGCTGGATTTCGCCAGCGTTCCCTTCCAGCCCTTCCCGCTGGTTGACCGCGAAGTGCACTCCCTCACCGGTATTTACCGCGACGACTGGAATCAACGCACCCATGTTCAATTTGTCGGCGGTGCTGCGTATGACCGCTTCAGCAAAGGCTTCAGCCCACTGGTGGATGCCCGCGTGGATTACGATATTACTGAGGCCTGGCAAGTGGGCGCACGCGGCCGCTACGCCTTGCAGACCAACAATACAGACAACAAGCAGCTCGATGTTGGGGCTGACCTTATCTACAAATTCTAAGCTAAAAAGGGTATAAGACCATGACGCAAGCCACCACTAAAGAACCTGCACGCATCCTAGGAATTCGCCTTTCGGCGATTGTTGAGGCGCTTGGAATCCTCGTGATTCTGACGCTGGTGGATGCGTTCTTCTTCCAAGGCAACCGCTTCTGGGATGCAAACCCGCACCCCTTCTGGATTGCGGTGCTGCTGCTTGCCGCACAATACGGTACGAATGAGGGTTTGCTGGCCGCCGCGCTTGCAACCATCTTCTACCTCGTGGGCAACACCCCTGCGGCGCCAGAAGGCGTGAACCATTACGACCATCTCTACAGCATCAGCATCAACCCAATTCTGTGGTTTGTGGTGGGCTGGATTGTGGGCGAGCTGCGCCAGCGCCATGTGCGCGAGCGCGACGAGCTGCGCCGTGCGATTGCTGAATCCAGCCAGCGCGAGAACGTGATTTCAGAATCGTACAAATTCGTGCGTAGCCGTAAGGAGTCGCTGGAAGTACAGGTTTCGGGGCAACTGGCTTCGTCGATCGAGGCGTATCGCGCCGCGAAATCGGTGGAAACGCTGGACCCTAAATCGGTGATGCAAGGCGTGGAGCGCTTGGTGAAGTCGGTGCTTGGGCCACAAAAATTCTCGCTGTTCATACAGCACGACACCAAACTGACCGCAACCATTATGCATGGCTGGAATGCGTCGGACAGCTACGCGTCGGAAATCGATTCGTTCAGCCCGCTCTATCAAGCGGTGATTGGCAATCTGGAAACGCTGGTGATTGCCAACGAAGAACATGAAATCGCCCTTGGTGGCCAAGGCCTGATGGCTGGCCCAATCATCGACCCTGAATCGCGCCGCGTGATCGGGATGCTCAAGGTCGAGCTGATGGATTTCACTTCCCTCTCCCTCAGCACGGTGGAAACCTTCCGCGCGCTGAACGAGTGGATTGGCACCGCGCTCATCAACGCCCGCAACTACCAAATGGTGAAGTCGGAATCGGTGGTGAACCCTGAGCGCAACTTGCTCACCTACAACTACTTCAAGCGCCAGAGCGACTATCTCGCGAAGCTGGCCAAGCGTGTGGGCTTCGACCTGTCGATGATTGTGATTAAGCCGAACGACATTAAATCGATGACCGATTCGGATCGCATCACCATCGCCCGCCAGATCAGCGAGTCGGTGAAATCCGTGCTGCGTAACGTGGATCTCGCGTTCGACTACCAAACGGACGGCGAAGAATATTCCGTGCTGCTGCCTGCAACCTCGCAAGCGGGTGCTAATATCGTGCGCGACAAAATCGCGAAGGATATGGAGAAGAACCTGCGCGGCAAGCGTGATGTAAACTTCAACTTTATTGTGCAGGCGCTTCATGAGTCCCGCTAATCGCAACACCGCTTCGGCGCGTATCGACTATAATCAGGTGGTGGAGGATGTGCTCGCCCCTGAGGACGTGCACGACGCGAACACCATCACGGAAGCCACCGCCACCAACGGCCTGTTCCTTGTGCTCGCCGTGGTGCTGACGCTGGTGCATGCGTTCAACCTCTATCTCTTCCTGCGCACGGGCATTTGGCCAATCATTCCTGTGATTATTCACTTGGGTGCGTCGTTCATTGTGGCGCTGATTACCTACGCGCAATATAAAAAAGGGCTGGATGTGCAGCACCTCGCCATCATGACGATTGTGTCGTTCGTGGCAGGAATTTTCGGCTCGGTTGGCGCGCTGGTTGGGTTCTTCAGCACCGCTATTTTCCGCAGCCGTTCGCAAGTATTCGCGGATTGGTACGAGAGCATCTTCCCGACCGATATTCCAAGCGACCCTGAAACCATTTACGACCGGATTATCGAAGGGCTTGATGAAAACCCAAGCCATTATTCGGTAATGCCTTTCTCGGACGTGATGCGTCTGGGCTCGGAGAACCAAAAGCGCCGCGCGCTGGCGAAAATGACTTCGCGCTTCTCGCCACGCTTTGCCCCTGCGTTCCGCATGGCGCTGGCCGATAACAGCAACACCATCCGCGTACAGGCCGCAACGGCCGTGGCGAAGGTGGAGCGTGACTTCAGCCACAAGCTGGAGCGCATTGAAATGGCACGTGCGAAAGACCCGAAGAACCCTGTTCTCACCCTCGCCCTCGCCAAGTTCTACGACGATTACGCCTTCACCGGTGTGCTGGACCCTGAGCTGGAAAAGCTGAACCGCGAACGCGCCATCAACACCTATAAAGGCTACCTGCAGCACGACCCGAACGCGAGCGAAGCATGGACGGCGATTGGCCGCCTGATGTTCCGCAACAAGCAATGGGCAGAGGCCGCCGACTGGTTCCGCCATGCGCTGGATCGCGGCTGGACGAACAACACCATGGTGCTGTGGTATTTCGAGAGCCTGTTCCGCATGGGACAATTCCGCGAACTGCGCCGCGCGCTGCTGGAATATGGCCGCGGCATTATCAATCAGGATGAACTTCCAGCCGACGTCCGCGAGGCAGTCTCGCTTTGGATGCAGGTGGCATAACGCAAACGTTACGAAAGAGTATCGCAATGCAAGGATTACGACAAAAAGCCGATATCTGCCTGATTCTGGAAGGCACCTACCCGTATGTGACGGGTGGCGTATCCGGTTGGGCGCACGGGCTGATTACGGAACAAAGCCATCTTAGCTTTCATCTGTGCGCCATTGTGCCGCGCGATGCCGAGCTGGAGCTGAAATATACCCTGCCCGCCAACGTGATTGGCCTGACCACGATTCGCCTGAACGACCTACCCAAGGGCGCGGTGGTGGGTGGCCCGCTGGCACACCGCGTGCACCACGCACTGCGCGAGCCGCTCGCGAAACTGACCAACGAAACGCCGATGGAACTGAGCGACCTGAAACGCGTGATGGATGTGCTTTCCGGAACCCGCGCGGCCATCGGTACCGAGCTGCTGCTCGACCACGAAAAAGCATGGGAACAACTGATTTCGCTGTATGAAGCATCGTTCCCCGACCACTCGTTCCTCGATTATTTCTGGAGCTACCGCGCAATTGTTGGCGGCTTGTATTCGGTGCTGCTCGCGCCCTTGCCGCAGGCGGATGTCTATCACGCGCTTTCCACCGGCTATGCGGGCCTGATGGCCGCGCGCGCCAAAGTGGAAACCGGTAAACCAGCACTGGTGACCGAACACGGGATTTACACCAACGAACGCCGGATTGAAGTGACCGCGGCGGACTGGCTGGAAGCCACCTCCTCCAAGGCACTGACGATTGATAAGCCCCGCCGCGACCTTCGCGATATGTGGATCGACTCCATCAACAACTTCTCGCGCGTGTGCTACGACGCGTGCGACAACATCATCACCCTGTTTGCTGGCAACCAACGCCCGCAGCTGGAGGACGGCGCACCCATCGAGAAAATGATGGTGATTCCAAACGGTGTGGATATTGGCCGTTACGGCAAGCTGGCGCATCGCCGCCAAGCCACCCCCACCATCGCCTTAATTGGCCGTGTGGTGCCGATCAAGGACGTAAAAACCTTCATTCGCGCGGTGTCGCTGCTGCGCCAAACGCTGCCGGATCTGAACGCCTACATCATCGGACCGACGGATGAAGACCGCGAATATTACGCCGAGTGCGTGACGCTGTGCGAAATGCTCGGCCTCGAGCGCACGATTACCTTCACCGGCCAAGCGCGGGTGGAAGAATATCTGCCACTCATCGACGTGATGGTGCTGACCAGTATTTCCGAGGCACAGCCGCTGGTGATGCTGGAGGCTGGTGCCGCTGGCATCCCGATTGTGGCCACGGATGTGGGCGCCTGCCGCGAATTGGTGGAAGGCGCATCGGAAGAAGATACCGCGCTGGGCATTGGTGGGATTATCACCCCGCTGGCCAGCCCTGCCTCCACGGCGGATGCCATCTTCACGCTGCTTTCCGACCCTGCACTCTATGACGCGGCAAGCGCTGCTATCGGCACGCGCATGCGCACCTACTATAACGAAACCATTCAACAGCAGGCATACCGCAACTTGTATGCCCAGCATTTGAGAAGAACGGCATAAGGCCTCACGGAGCACGAAATGGCTGGTATTGGATTTGAACTGAATAAACTCGCGCGGCGCGATGACCTGATGGGCATCATGGGGGCGTATTTTCACTCTGCGTTCGCGATTGCGGGGCCATGGTTGTTCACCGTGGTGGCGCTCGCTTTTACCACCTACCTGTATGGCGGGTTCGACAGCGCCGAGCTGATGAATTTCCGTGGCGTGATTGTCTATAACTTCTCGTTCTCGCTGGCGCTTTCCGCCCCTGTTTACATGATCATGACCCGCTATCTGGCGGATCAGATCCACGTGAAAAACGTGACCACCATCCCCACCGTGATGCTGGAAAGCATGATGCTGGTGTTCCTGTTCAACCTCGGCCTTGCCGTGTTCTTCTACGGGTTCTACTTCAACATGTCGCTGGCGCTACGCCTTGCGGCGTTTGCCAACATGTTCCTGATTGCCGGTGTGTGGCTGCTTTCGGTGTATCTCACCGCGCTGAAGGATTTCTCGGCCGTGACATGGACCTACATCATCGGGATGACGGTGGCGGTAATTTCGGCGGAATATCTGGGCGACCGCCAAGCGGCGGGCATGGTTGCGGGCTATAATATCGGCCTTGCCATCATTGTGTTCCTGCTCGCTGGGCGCATTTTCTCGGAATATCCCTACCACCTGACGCGTGAATTCGCGACCAAGCCTTTCTGGCAAAAATATTGGGAACTGGCCGTGGGCGGCTTCTTCTTCAACTGCGCCCTATGGGTGGATAAATGGATTATGTGGTATGCACCAGAAGCCGTGCAGCTGGAGAGCAAGCTGCGCTTCTTCCCCGACTACGACTCCGCCATGTTCTTGGCGGCGATGACCATCCTGCCCACCATCGCCCTGTTCGTGTTCTCCATCGAAACCGACTTCTTCCACCATTACCGCCGGTTCTACGGCAACATCCTTGCCCACGCATCCATGCGCCGCATCCGCCATTTCCACCAAAAAATCATGGATTCGATTGCGGAAGGCCTGCGTAACTTGCTGCTGCTGCAAGGGGTGATTGCGTTCCTGTTCATCCTGCTCGCGCCACAAATCTTCGAGAAGATGCACATGTTCTTCATTCAGCTGGGCATTTTCCGCCTCGGCGTGCTGGGCTCGTTCTTCGAGGTGCTGGTGCTGTTCGCGACGATTATTCTCTCCTACTTCGACTGCCGCCGCGCGAATATGTGGATCTTTGTGTTCTACTTCTTCAGCAACGCGCTGCTCACCATCCTGTTCATGCAAAAGGGCTATCAGTTCTATGGCTACGGGTTCTTCCTGTCCTCGGCGCTGACCTTCCTTGTTGCGGCCAGCATTCTGGTGCTGCATGTGCGCAAGCTGCCCTACCACGCGTTCATCTCGAACAATAACTCGGTGAAGGTTCCGAATATCGAAACCTCGGCGGATTATTACGAGCATGCGGGCGTGTTCAACATGGGCGTCGACCGTATCGACGTGATGGATCGCAAGCCAGCACACTAAATAATCCCGCTTCTTGGCCGTTTTTGGTGTCAGGCTGCCCACAGCAGCGCGATTACTCACAGCTGTAATATTCCGTAGTAATATTTTTACTTTACAAACGGGAAACTCCTATATAATTGGAACCGGCCGCAAATCCCATGGCGTGTAGAGATCCCTAGAGGGGTAGGTTTAACAAAACCGATCCAGCAAGGTGACCTTGGCACCCCTGTCATAAATCCGTCGCAAGGTTTGCTGGTGCGTTTGGTTAACGTACTAATGAGGGTTTATGACATGCGAAGCTACACATCTGCCGATTCCGCTGTAAAGCACTTACAGCCTGAACAATCCATCTACACCTACCGCCCGCACGCGCTGAAGCGCGCGACGGAGCTTTTCCGCAGCAAATTCCGCGGGAAAATTCTGTACGCGGTAAAAACCAATCCGGACGAGCATGTGCTCAAGGATTTGTGGGCCTCGGGCATCCGTCAGTTCGACGCAGCGTCGCTGCACGAAGTGGCCATGGTGCGCAACCTCTTCCCTGAGGCGGAAATCTATTTCATGCACACCATCAAGTCGCGCCACGCGATCCGTGAGGCATACTATACCTACGGTGTGCGCCACTTCTCGCTGGATTGCGAGGACGAGCTGCATAAAATCCTGCAAGAAACGCAGAATGCCGACGATTTGGGTCTGCATGTGCGCATTGCCATCCCCAACACCTACGCAGAATTGGCGCTGACGGGTAAGTTTGGTGCAAGCTTGGATGTGGCGCCTACCCTGCTGAAAAACGTGCGCGCCGTGGCTTTCCACGCGGGCGTGTGCTTCCATGTGGGCAGCCAATGTATGCACCCTGACGCCTACCGCCTCGCCATCAAGCTGGCGAAGCAAGTGGTGAAGCAATCCGGCGTACGTATCGACTCGTTCGACGTGGGCGGCGGTTTCCCCTCCATCTACCCAGGCATGACCCCACCGGACATGACCCAGTTCTTCAGCGCCATTCACGACGCGACGCGCGACGTGGTGCGCCAACATGGCTGTGAACTGATGTGCGAACCAGGGCGCGCGCTGGTGGCAGAATCTGCCTCTGCCGTGGTGCGTGTGGAAGCCCGCAAGGGTGATTTCCTGTACCTGAACGACGGCACCTATGGCTCGCTGTTCGATGCTGGGATTCCGAAATTCATCTTCCCAACCCGCCTGCTGAACCGCAGCGGCAGCGAAGACGAAAAAGGCTTCAGCTTCTATGGCCCAACCTGCGATACGCTGGACTTCATGCAAGGGCCGTTCATGCTGCCTGCAGACATCAAGGAAGGCGATTACATCGAAATCGGCCAGCTGGGCGCTTACGGGCGCACCATGGCCACCCGCTTCAACGGGTTTTCGGTTGCACATCAAGTGGTTGTCGTTCGCGATGAGCCGATGATGAGCCTCTACGCCACCCCACGCCGCGAAGTGGTAACCCCACTACGCAAGGTGGCCATCGCGTAACGGTTCGGGATTAAACGCGGAATCGGTTTTTGTCGTCTATCGGGGGAATACCCTTCGGCAGTTCGGAAGCATGATCTTGCAAAAATTTGCCGACGATCCAAGAAGCCGACTCGCCTTTTGACGGTCTAACTGTAATTTCCTCATCGACCGATAGTCGATAATTCCAGTCACACCGAGCAAGACGACAGATCTCATCGATAAACGTCGAGGCGCTTACATCACCTGATTTACCGAGGGCATAGACGAAATGGACATAACTTTTGGCTGCTTCAGCACCTTCTTCCTTAAGCACGCCCTTATACAACGCCTCAAGGATTTCACTGTTCAAATCTGTGCTAGTGTTACCTCTGGCCCAATAATAAGTTGAGCTACTGGACAGGTGATTTTCACCAGTACAGTAAGTGCGAAATAGTTCGCCAATCGTCATGTTGGGCATAATAACAGCTCCTTGCTTTGATGACTCATTATATTGAAAAACGGTAAAATAAAGAAGTTAAGGTTTTATGACAGTTTGCCTCGGATGATTAACCCTCTAAAAAAAACCTAATTAATGCCATATTTTGTGTACATAGCGGGCATAGTTTGTTACATGCCCGCCTTCAGGAAAAAAGGAGACCACGATGACCGCAGTAACCAAACAAAAATCGAACCAGAAAGCCGAGCTGCTGAGCAAGACCGTCGAGCATATCGACATCACCAGCTTCGATGCGCGCCCCATCATCGATGGCATGACCAACATGTCCTTCACCAGCCGCGACCTTGCGCGCGCTACCAGCATCTACAACCAAATGCTGGCCGACAAAAACTGCTCCATCATCCTCACGCTGGCGGGCTCCACCTCCGCGGGCGGCTGCATGAAGCTGTATGCCGACCTCATCCGCTACAACATGGTGGATGCCATCGTGGCCACCGGCGCCAGCATCGTGGACATGGACTTCTTCGAAGCGCTGGGCTTCAAACACTACCAAGGTTCCGCTTCGGGTCAGGACGATAAATTCCTGCGCGACCTCTATATCGACCGTATCTACGATACCTATATCGATGAGGAAGAACTGCAAGCGTGCGACCACACAATCTTGGAGATTGCCAATAGCTTAGAGCCAAGAGCTTACTCATCGCGTGAATTCATCCGCGAGATGGGGAAATGGCTGGCAGCAGGCAACGCCAAGAAAAAAGACTCGCTGGTGCAGCTGGCGTATGAGCACAACGTGCCAATCTTCTGCCCTGCGTTTGTGGATAGCTCCGCGGGCTTTGGTCTGGTGAAGCACCAAGTGGACAATCCTAAAAAGCACATGGTGCTGGATGCGATTGCCGACTTCCGCGAACTGACCGACATTAAAATCAAAGCGGGCGATACCGGCCTTCTGATGGTTGGCGGCGGCGTGCCGAAGAACTTCACGCAAGACACCGTGGTCTGCGCCGAGATTCTGGGTCATGACGACGTGGCGATGCATAAATACGCCGTGCAGGTAACGATTGCCGATGTGCGCGACGGTGCGTGCAGCTCCTCCACCCTGAAGGAAGCATGTTCGTGGGGTAAAGTAGACACCGCGCTGGAGCAAATGGTGTTCGCCGAAGCAGGTTCCGTTCTGCCCCTGCTGGCCAGCGACGCCTACCACCGCGGCCACTGGAAAACCCGCGCCAAACGCGAATTCGCAAAAATGTTTGCGTAGTCGCGAACAACAACCAAACAAAAAGGCTCGCGCAACTCGCGAGCCTTTTTTATTTCGTCATTGCGAGGACCGTTATGCAACGGGGTAAACTCCGCGACATGGCGATCCATCTTTCTTGTCATCCCTGCGAAAGCAGGGATCCCCTTAAGGAGATTCCCGCTTTCGCGGGAATGACAAAAGACTAAGAATCTAGATTGCTTCGGCCTCGGCTCGCAATGACGTAAATGGATGATAGTCGTTAAATCGCCATCTGATTGGCAGGCTGCATGCGTGCCAGCTCGGCACCGTCGGTGCTGATGGCGGTTTGTGGGGTGTCCGCCTGATCCATGAACGGCACCGAAGGTTTGATTGGGCGCGTCGCGGGGTTGGCAGCGGGCGTGGGCGCAGGCGCGGCTGCCCCCATTTCCGACGGCAAGGTCAGTTCATCCACGCCATATTGCTTTAGCTTGCGCTCCACTTTGCTGGCTTGTGCGCGGTCGCGCAGGGCATTAATCGCAAAAATACCCGTCACGGCCAATCCAATCGCCGTCGTTGCTTTGCTCAGGTTGCGAAGCCATGCTTTGGGCTTATCCAGCGACTCCCACGCAATCGCGGCCAGCATCAGGCCTTCCAGCGAGACCAGAAAATTATTGCTCGACGACTGATGCAGATTGCTCGCCTTCTGCTGCAATTGGCCAAGGGCGGTCTTATCTTCCGACGAAAGCGTACTGTTCGTTTGTGTGTCCATTACCCCTATTTTAGGCCTTTTCGCCTGCAATAACAGTGACAGTTTTATGACAATTCACAGCCTAGCGCCGTACCATTAACGCTCTGTTTGTACTGATTTGACTGATGAAAGCTGGTTTTCAATTAATCCCACATGGGTCATGACTTCGCCTTGCGTGGCGCGCTTTTCTTTCGCCGCGACAATAATTTTATGAATCGCATTGCTGCTCTGTTTGGGGTTTACGCCCATTTCAGAAAGGCGCGGCGCAGCCTCGGGATGCGTTAATATCCCTACCATCTCTTCGAGGTGTGGAGAGTTGAGAATCTCCTTCATATCCGATCTTTTAATACGTATCTCTGCGTTCCAATGTGTCTTCTTTTCAGTTTTGACAGAAACATACTCCGCAACGTCGCGCCCCATAATCCTATTCATTGCTGCTACGGCAGCCTTGATGTCTTGTGTTGTAATTGCTCGGGTACCAGCGGCGCTATAATCAATCGTGAAACATGGTTCCATCATCTGATTTGTAGAAATTTCTGCGAGAACAAGCTGCGCGGAAACGGGTATGCCCGCCTCTTTGTTTTGCTGAGTCAAATCACCAACTATTTTTTGGAATAGCGCTTCCGATGCGCGTTTTACTTCAGCATCTGCACCTTTGGAATTCACAAACTTTAGGATGACATCGTTCACTTCCATTTTTTCAACAGAAGAAAGGCCTTCCCACGCCTCTTTTGAAATGGGTAAATTCTTGAGGTCACTACCTTCAGCTTCTCCCTCGCCCAGCGCCGTCATCTCTACGTCTAGCTTGTCCTGAATCAGCTTACGCGCCTTATTATCCATCTCGCCAAAGCCTGCAATGCAGGTGGCCACATGGTTCATCAGCGTCCAGCGATGTTTTCCCTGCACGGGCTCTGAAAGTGGCAGCACATAATATTCACGGCCGTCTTTGGATATTTTCTGCGGTTCATGTTGTGCGTCGGTCATGGCTTATCCTGAAGGGCTTAGTTCACTTCTATTACCCTACCACAGAAATATGACAGGCTGATGACAGGATGCAGGTTTTTTAGGGGGTTAGGCGGCGGCTTCTAGGCGGGCGACGAAGGCTTGAATATCGGCCTTCAGCTGCTGCGAGGCATCGGCAAGGCCGGCGGAGGACGCATACATGCCCTCTGCCGCTTCCTGCGTGCGCCCCGAGGCTTGCGCCATCGAATCGACCGAGGCCGAGAATTCCTGCGTGGTGCGCGAGGCATGTTGCAGGTTATTGGAAATCTCTAAGGTGGTCGCGCTTTGCTCTTCCACCGCGGCTGCCACCACCAACGACACATTGCTGATTTCTTCCATCCGCCCCAAAATTCCGGTGAGGGCGCTGTTGGTTAGCCCCACTTCCGTGCGGGTTTGCTGGATATATTGCTCCACCTGATCGGTGGCACGGGTGGTGCGGGTGGCAAGTTCCTTCACTTCAGCCGCCACCACCGCAAAGCCGCGCCCTGCCTCGCCCGCGCGGGCGGCTTCAATGGTGGCGTTCAGCGCCAGCAGGTTCACCTGCGAGGCAATATCGTTAATCAGCCCCGTGATTTCGCCGATTTTCTCCGAGCTGGTGACCAAGCGCGATAGCACGGCTTTGGTG
>JACCDH010153663.1_pt1 | contig 17222 bp, 10 predicted proteins | sample 7442481 | NCBI WGS metagenome assembly JACCDH01 (sample SAMN15323433, study PRJNA562643) | freshwater metagenome | isolation source: river surface water | place: USA:Blue River Watershed | collected 2017-08-15
ATTTCATCCGCTTTAACCGCTTCAAAATGGGCAAAGTCAAAACGTAGACGTTCTGGTCCTACTAAAGAACCTTTTTGCACAACGTGCTCGCCAAGCACAGTGCGAAGTGCGGCATGCAATAAGTGAGTCGCCGAGTGATTTTTCCGCACCGCTTCGCGACGCTCAACATCAATCACTGCATCGACCTGCTCGCCCACTGTTAGCGTCCCGGTGATCATGCCTTTATGTGCAAAGGCTTTACCAATTTTCACCGTGTCAGTCACGGTAAAGACTGCACCAGAAACCAGCTTCAACGCGCCAGTATCGCCGACTTGACCACCCGACTCTGCGTAAAATGCAGTATTATCCAGCACAACTAAGGCAGTTTGTCCGTCGATGATAGAATCCGTTTTTTCACCATCACGGATAATTTCTACCACGGTCGCTGTCACTGACGTTTCGCTATAACCTTTAAAATCGGTAACCACTGCAGAAGTCAGCGTTTGATTGTAGTCTTGCCCAAATCCTGAAGCCGCTTGCGCCCGCTTGCGCTGTGCTTCCATTGCTGCATCGAAGCCAGCTTGGTCGACAGTGAAGCCACGCTCACGCGCCACATCGTTGGTTAAATCGACTGGGAAACCGTAAGTGTCGTAAAGTTTGAAGACGACATCGCCAGGAATTTCTTTGGCATCACCTAACTGGGCCAAAGCGTCTTGCAATAATAACAGACCTCGCTCCAAGGTTTTACCAAACTGCTCTTCTTCCATCCGTAATACTTTTTCAATCACAGCTTGTTTTTCAATCAGCTCTGGATAGGCTTGCCCCATTTGATTGGCAAGTTCAGCAACAAGTTTACTGAAGAACACGCCCTTAGCACCGAGTTGGTTGCCATGACGAACGGCACGACGGATGATCCGACGTAACACATAGCCACGACCTTCGTTTGAAGGCATCACACCGTCGGCGACTAAGAAAGAACATGAGCGAATATGGTCAGCAATAACACGCAGTGATTTATTATCTAAATCCGTCGTGCCTGTTACTTCAGCCGCCGCTTTAATTAAGCCTTGGAAGGTGTCAATTTCATAATTGCTATGCACGTTTTGCAGAATCGCTGCAATCCGCTCCAACCCCATCCCCGTATCAACGCTAGGTTTTGGCAAGGGTTCCATGCGGCCATCAGCATGACGGTTGAACTGCATGAAAACGTTGTTCCAAATCTCAATGAAACGGTCGCCATCTTCTTCCGGTGAACCCGGTGGGCCACCCCAAATGTGCTCGCCATGATCATAGAAAATTTCAGTACATGGACCACAAGGACCCGTGTCCCCCATTGCCCAGAAATTATCTGAGGCAAACGGTGCACCTTTATTGTCGCCAATCCGAATGGCACGCTCTTTAGGCACGCCAATTTTTTGCGTCCAGATATCAAATGCTTCATCATCAGTGGCGTAGACGGTGATCCACAGCTTTTCTTTCGGTAACTTCACCACTTCTGTTAAAAATTCCCAAGCGTAGGCGATCGCATCTTCTTTGAAATAATCGCCAAAGCTGAAATTGCCTAACATTTCGAAGAAAGTGTGGTGGCGTGCTGTGTAACCGACGTTTTCTAAATCGTTGTGCTTACCGCCGGCACGGACACAACGCTGGGCAGTTACGGCACGGTTATAGCTACGTTTGTCTTGACCAAGAAATACGTCTTTAAATTGCACCATCCCCGCGTTGGTAAATAACAGCGTGGGATCGTTGCCTGGGATCAGTGAACTACTTGCGACGATTTGATGGCCTTTACTGGCAAAGAACTCCAGAAAAGCAGTGCGCAACTGCGCTGAGGTCATGTACATGATGGTTTGATCCTAACTGTCTGAATGTTGTAAAGCTTCACGAATTTGCTCACTGTTAAAACCCCGTCTTAGCAGATAAGCCATTCGTTTTTGTTTCTCCGGGTAAGTCGCCCATGGCGCATCCCCAAACTTTTTCTGGTACTGCACTTTCGCCAGTGCAAACCAATCGATACTGTCATCTTGTAAAGCGTTTTTTATCAGCTCTGGGGCTAAACCATGTTGACGCGCGGCTTGGCTAATCCACACAGGGCCATAGCCCTTGTGCAGCTTAGTGCGAACTAACAACTGGCAAAATCGCTCTTCACTTTGATAATTCTGTTGCTGGCACCAAGCAATCACCACTTGCACATCGCCAAGTTGGCCACCCTTGTGCACTAATTTTTCTTGCAACTCCCGCACACTATGTTCTCGTCGCGAAAGATACTCAATCGCGGCGGATTTTAACTCTGCAATAGAAAGCGCGGAGTCTTGCACCCTAAACCTCAAACATTTGGCTGGGTTGTTCTTTGGTCATGATCAGCGCAAAAATTTCGGTAAATGCCAAAAACATCGCAATGCTATTGACTGCCATCACCACCAGCATCACAGGGACTATCAAAATCTGGGCAAACGGCAGCATACTACTTAATAAACTGATGAGGATTATAGCGCCAAACAACATCGTTGTGACTAACAGAAAATACCAACTTAACGGCAACACATTGCGCCAACATGCAGTAAGACTCGACTGCACAACAGGTAATAAGCGTTTTTCCCGCAAAAAATAAATAATGGGTACAGCAAAAGCAAATAGCATTAAATTGATCATATGAAGTGCGACAGCCGCGAGAACATCCAGCATGGCAACATTGCCCGCCTCAAAATTAGTGACGATTTGATTGGTGAAATACATCTGAGGCAATGAACATAAAATTTGGGCGGCGGCCATGGTCATAAATGGCGCCCGCAGTTCAGGGATCTTAAAAGCACTAAACAACAGATCAAAATTGACAGGTTTCTGCTGCTGCGCGGCCACTAAAGCGGCATAAAAACCTGATTGTAAAAATGGCAGAACAAAAAACAACAGCACCCCAATCACAGGGATAACTGCTGCCGCAATCGAAGTGAAGACAATAAAAGTATTCATGCCAATCATCAAACCAGGATGTAGCCGAAATAATTGCCACGCTTGGTTCAACCAATGATTGCCTGAAACGAACGGTGCACGTCGCACAATTAACTGTAATTTCAACGTTTAACTCCAAATCCCAACGAACGAATGCAAAACATTACTTTGCAAAAACTACTGAGCAAAACACTCCCCCACCGCCGCTGATTTTAACCACTGCAAATAAAGGGGAGCGAGTTGGCTTTTTTCCTCTGGCGCAAACTTGGCAAAATGCCGTGGTGCAGTCGGATCAAAGGGGCCTGCTTTAATTTCCATAAAGACCGCGCCTTCCCCCTTAGCAACGATGGAATGCCAGACCCCTGGTGGCAATTCGACGCCAACCTGCGACATGCCAGCACCGATAGTTTGTCGTGAGCGTACCCTGCCGTCGTCAGAAAACTCAATCAAATCGATTTCACCGGCAAGCACCATAAATAATTCAAATTGACCAGCGCATGGGTGTTGGTGAGGCACCACATAACTATCGGCCAACATGGCGATGAGTACTCGCTGCACAGGTTCTGCAAAAGATTGATGTAAATTCAAAAAAGTGCGTCTGCGCTCGGACTCTGACGCTTTCACTAATAACGAGCTCAATAAAGCTTGATCAATCTGCATACAACCCTGCCTAGTTAAGCTGCTCATAATACTGAAAAACTAGATTGGCTGCTAATTTAAATGCAGCAGCATTGCAACTTGAGTATTCCTTTGACAAATCCAATCAATCTACTGCTAGATGGGGATGCTTTTTGCAAGAAAAAACCACCTCGAAAGAAAGTGGTTTGAAATGGACAATAAAAAAGCGCCATCAGGCGCTTTTTTATTACGTGATAGTTAGCATTAACGCACCACTGTCATCTCTTTCACCAAATTAGCGGCACCATCCACTTTTTCCATTTGCCACAGCATGTAACGGCTGTCGACATGGATTGAACGATTGAGTTTGGTATCGTAATCAACATCCCCTAACAAGCCTTCAATCACACCATCAAAGAGCAAACCTACTAATTCAGCATTGCCATTTAAAGTGGGAGAGCCCGAATTACCGCCAGTTGTGTCCACGTTACTTAAGAAGTTCACGGGTAACGTCTGCAGTTGTGGCTGTAAATAACCCGCAAAATCAGCTTTTGCGATAGCATCTTGCTGAACTTTTGGAGCATCAAAAGGTTCAGCACTGGTAATTTTCGCTTTTAAACCGGCAATCGTCGTAAACGGAGTGTGGAATACGCCATCACGCGGTTGATAGCCTTGCACAGTGCCATAGGTCACACGCAATGTGCTATTCGCATCGGCATAAACCGGTTTACCCAGAGATTTATTGTATTGAATAATCGCATCCATCACTTTGGGCAGGACTTGTGTCAATTTGCCCAAGCGTTCTTTTTCAGCACTCTCTTCTTGCATGTCATCGGCAAACATAGCGACCGCGAATTGAATGGCTGGATCTTGGCTGTTTTTAAAATCTTCGGGGGTTTTCCCCAACCAAGCTAAACGCTCCACTTCATCATTCAGTTTGGTATTGGCATAAATGGCTGACAATTTTTCACGGACCGCAGCCGCATCAAATTGCTCACCTAAACCAAAATATTGATCAAATGCTGCAATCTTTTGCTCTGACGGTAAGGCGTGATACTTTTCCAAGAAATGCAGGGCAATTTCTAAATCAACGCTGGGTTCATAGCTGCGACTCATCCGTTTTAAGGCAGATTTTTGTCTGTCTTCATCACGAATTTGGAAGCCGCGTTCACGTTCTTCATCGGGCTTCTGCTGCTCGACTGACAAACGATAGAGGCGACGCGCGGTACGGAATAATTGCGCATTGGCAAAATAACCCAGCACAATATCACGTTCTTGCTTGGCAATATCGGCTTTAATAATCAGCTCCATTTCTTTAAAAACGGGCTGATATTTTACTTTCCGAGCGGGTTCGGCCTTAATCCAACGTTGCATCTCGGCATAAAAATTATCTTTGCGCTGTTGTAAATCCCCCTGTTGATAACCCGCGATCATGCCATCGAAGTTTTTCGCATAGTTGGCAAGTCCAGCCAAAATTGACTCATATTTGAGGCGGCTATCACTGCCTTCTGGCGCATATTTTTCAATGAGTGCAATTGTCTCTTGGCGGTAGGTTTTTTCGCGGGGCAAACGCACTGCAAATTTATTGGCAACTTCTGGTGCTAATTCATACCGATTGGTGCGACCTGGATAACCAATCACCATGACGAAATCATTTTCTTGCACGCCTTTGGCGGACACTTTCAAATATGAAGGCGGCACAAAAGGCACGTTCTCTACATTATATTCAGCAGGTTTGCCATCTTTGCCGACATAAGCACGGAAGAATGAATAATCACCGGTGTGGCGCGGCCACATCCAGTTGTCGATGTCGCCACCAAAATTACCTACCGATAAAGCAGGCGCATGCACTAAGCGCACATCACGGATTTCCAGTTGTTTCATCAAGTAATATTCGAGTCCACCATGAAAGCTGTAGACTTCACAACGATAACCTGGCGTTGCTTCGCATTCCGCGACGATTTGTTTGCGAATTTGCTCAATGGCATCAAAACGCGCTTTGCCACGCAATTGTGGGGTTAATTCTTGTTGGATCTGCCGAGTGACATTACTGACATTTTCGGTCAGCCACATTTTACTGCCAGGAGCTGCCGGCACTTCTTGTTCAAAAGTCTTTGCTAAAAAGCCATTTTTTAAGATGTTGTTTTCAGGCGTTGAGTTATGAGCAATGCTGTTGAATGCACAGTGGTGATTGGTCACAGCCAACCCTTGCGGCGAAACAAAAGACGCGGTGCAACCGCCTAAACTAATCACAGCGTTCATCGGAAATGCGGTTAGATTGGCAATACTCGCAGCATCAATGGCTAAACCTTTGCTTTTTAAGACGGCTTCTAATTCTGGTAATTGATGAGGTTGCCACATGCCCTCATCGGCAATACTGCTAAAACTGACTAATAAACCCAAAGCAACAACTTTTAATTTCATTGGAAGATCCTTCCCAACCCTGACAGAAAACTGAATTCCAGTGTAAACTGGCCACTTGAAACTAGCGCATTGTGCGACAAATCGCATGAAAAAACAGTCCCTCGAGCAAAGAAAAAATCACTGTTGCTTGAAAATTAACTGCGTAACCCTTATTTCGAGCCAGATTGCTTGGTTGTTAGGATTTTTTTGATGGAAAAGTTACTAGAAAAATTGATGTATGCCAGCCGCTGGATCATGGCGCCCGTGTATTTAGGGTTGAGTTTGGTGTTGTTCGCCTTGGGTGTGAAATTTTTCGTTGAGGTTTTCCATATCCTTCCTCAGCTGTTGACGATTAAAGAAGCTGACCTCATCCTCACTATTTTATCGCTCGTTGATTTAGCATTGGTCGGTGGCTTAGTGGTGATGGTCATGTTCTCCGGTTATGAAAACTTCGTGAGTCGGTTGGATGTTGACGAAAACCAAGAGAAACTTGGCTGGCTTGGTAAAGTGGACTCCAATAGTTTAAAAAATAAAGTGGCAGCTTCAATTGTTGCGATTTCGTCGATTCATTTGTTGAAAGTTTTTATGGACACCCAAAATATCCCGAATGACAAAATCATGTGGTACTTGCTTATCCATATTACTTTTGTAATTTCGGCATTTATCATGGGTTATTTAGATAAAATCACTAAAGAAAAGTAACAATATTTACATCAATTGACCAAATGGCCGATGTCAGGTAGCTTTAACCAATCATCGGCCATTTTGCTTCAGAGGGACTCGCGTGCAAGGAACTGCAGCTTTGTTTTATACCTACCTTCGCGCAGTGAAACTGGCGTTTTTTTGCTTCCTCTCGCTGATTTATTGGTTCTCACCCAATTCATTCGCGGTAGAACATGGCCTACCGCTATTAAAAAACTTCAAACCCAAAGACTACAATGGCGGAACCCAAAACTGGGCTTTATTGCAAGATAAAGATGGCCTGATTTATGTCGGCAATAACGTCGGTGTACTGGAATTTGATGGCGTACATTGGCGAACCTTCGCCACCACCAATCAATCTGTTGTTCGTTCATTAGCACTTGGCGCCGATAATCGAATTTATGTTGGCGCCAAAGGTGATTTAGGGTATATCGATAAAACAGCGCCAAAAGGCCCAGTTTTTGTTTCGTGGCTCAATCGTATTCCAGCTGCCTATCGCAACTTTCAGGATATCCGCCAAACGTTTGTCACCGAGCATGGCGTCCTGTTTGTTGCTCGCTCCTACATTTTTTTGCTCAATGATCAAGAAGTTCGCAGTTGGACCACTGATTCCGCATTTTTAAAAGCATTTAATATCGAAGATAGAGTTTTCGTGAAAGAGCAACATACAGGGTTGCTTGAGTTCGACGGGACCCGTTTAAAGTTAGTCGATGGCACCGAACTCCTAGCTGATAAAAGCTTATTCATTATGGAAAAATGGGGAGCCGACAGTTTTTTATTAGGTAGCAGAGATGCTGGTTTTTTTATCCTTGAACAAAATAAACTCAGCCCATGGCAAATGCCCGCTGCAGAACGTCTAAATCAAGCCCTAATTTATAACAGCACAGCCCTCAAAGATGGCAATATTGCTATTGGCACTGTCCGGGATGGCGTTTTTTTACTCAATCAGGCAGGGCAAATCGAAGGGCATTTTAACAAAGCTTCTGGCATGCTGGATGATAATGTCAGAGCTCTGATGGCTGACCAACAACAAGGACTATGGTTAGCGCTCGATCATGGCTTGGCTCGCGTCGAAGCCTCTTCATCAATTTCGCTGTTCAATCATGTGATGGGGCTAAAAGGCAACGTTTTATCACTTTACCGACACCAAAGGACCTTATTTGTAGGCACCAGTTTAGGGATTTTCAGCCTCGAAGCCAACGGCAGTGCCCCCGCCTTTTTTCGACAATTACCACAGGTCAATAATCAGACTTGGGATTTCAGCACTTTCAAAGATAAGCTGTTGATTGCCAACAACAAAGGCATATTCACTTACCAAAATAATGAACTTGATTTAGCGGTCGCTACTGAAGTGCCTGCAAAAGTGTTGAGCCAAGATAATCAAAATCCGAACCGATTCTGGCTGGGCCTTCAGATGGGGCTGACCAGTATCCTTTGGGATGGCCAACGCTGGCAAACGCAGCCCTCCATTACCGGCATTGAGGGCAATGTGAATAGTATTTATCAAGAAAACGACGGTTCGCTTTGGCTTGGTACCTTGGCCCATGGTTTGTACCATGTCAGTTTTGGCGAAACGCCTGAAACCGCACCAAATATTGCACATTTTGGTGAGATGCAAGGTTTGCCCAGTGATAACCGAAATTCAGTTCACTCAATTAATGGCCGGATGTTGATTGCAACAGTCCGCGGTTTTTATCAATTTAATCCGACCTTGCAAAGCTTTGAGCCCGAGCCAATTTTTGCCAAAACATTTCCAGATGCGCCATGGATCCGTTCTCCCAGCGCCGATCCAATGGGACGAATTTGGATGCTCAATTGGAGTAATCAAACAGGGGCTCGTCAAGCAGGTGCGGCGGAACCGGTTACTTCAGACCAGAGCGAATATCGTTGGACCAGCGCCCCACTCTATCCACTGGCCGATACCCCTTTGGATGAAATCCTGATTGAACCAGACAATATCGTTTGGTTTGGTGGCGCGGAGGGGATCTTTCGCTTCGATCCGTCGAAATTAAACTTAAATGACCAAGCGAATCTACCACTGATCCGCAAAGTAAGTTCGCGTGACAAACAAATTCATTTTAATGGTGGCGCACTCTCTTTATTGAAACTCGGCTTTAGCCAGAACTCATTAAGGATTGAATATGCTGTGCCACGTTATGGGCATCTAGATACCAACCAATTCCAAGCCCAATTAGTGGGCTACGATCGCGATTGGTCGGATTGGCATCAAGAAAGCTATCAGGACTACACCAACCTTGAGCCAGGTCAGTACCAGTTTAAGCTTCGTTATAAAAATGCCTATGGCGATGTGAGTGAAGCAATCCCACTCCATTTCGTCATTGCTGCCCCTTGGTATCAACAATGGTGGGCTTATTTAGGTTATTTACTGCTGGTAGCGGTGCTCATACGGCAAGTCATCAAATTCCGCTTAAAACCGGTGTTGCAAGAAAACAGTCAATTAGAAGAGTTGGTGTTAGAGCGCACACGGCATTTAGAAGAAACAATGCAGAAATTGGAACAAGCTAAAACAAAAGCAGAAGCTGCGGCTATCGCTAAAAGTGAATTTTTAGCCAATATGAGCCATGAAATTCGCACACCGATGAATGCAATTATCGGCTTTGCACAACTGGCGCAAAACAGCGAAGTCTTTTCAGAGCAGCAACTTTACTTAAGCAAAATCACCTCTTCCAGTAAAATTTTATTAAGTATTATCAATGATATTCTCGATTTCTCGAAAGTTGAAGCTGGCAAATTAGAACTAGAGCAGGTCCGTTTTAAATTACAAGATACCCTGCAAGAAACCAAAGATTTATTTATCGAACAAGCGCGACAAAAACGCTTAGAACTCCAATTCAGCATAGATCCACAAGTCCCTTCTTGGCTGATTGGAGATCCGCTACGACTCAGCCAAGTGTTAATTAATTTACTGAGTAATGCCGTCAAGTTCACCAATACCGGAGGGGTGACTTTAATGGTCGATTTGGCTTCAGTCGCGGTACAGCCAACAGGAACCCCTGAACTGTGGTTGCAATTCGCGGTTAAAGACTCTGGGATTGGTTTAAGCCAAGAGCAATGCGACAACCTATTCCAAGCATTCAGTCAGGCTGATAGTTCAACCAGCCGCAAGTATGGCGGCACTGGCCTAGGTCTCAGTATTGCGCAGCGTTTAGTTCGCCTAATGGGCGGGCAAATTTATGTGCATAGTACTCCCAACTTGGGCAGTACTTTCAGTTTTAAAATCCGTTGTTATCAAGCGGAGGCGCCACAACCGCCATTCGCACAGAATCAAGCCGTGGCTGAAGTTGACAAAAATCCTACAGAGAAAAAACGCGGAAAAATCTTAGTGGTTGAAGATAATGGCTACAACCAAACCTTAGCCCGAATTATTTTACAGCACGCTGGCTTTACGGTGGACATCGCGAATGATGGCGAGCAAGCCATTGCGATGATGCAAGCACAAGACTATCAACTCATTTTGATGGATGTGCACATGCCCAAGTTGGACGGATATGCCGCCACTAAAATTATTCGTCAGCAGTCAAAATGGCAGCAACTTCCCATTATTGCGTTAACCGCTCATGCCACGGCCGATTTTCACCAAGAATGCTTAGCAAGCGGCATGAACGATTTCATCACCAAACCTTTCGATGCCAAATTACTGATTAGCAAAGTTTTTGAATGGGTTTGATGTTTCCCAACAAATGAATGAGGCTAAGCTCTGCTATTTAGCTGCGCAGCGGCAATAGATTGACCGCTGATGCAGCGCTGTTGGAATAATAATTTGTTCGGCTTAGATAGCCGTCAACGCCATAAAAAACGAAGCCAAGCCAATCAAAGCACCAAAGACACCGCCCCAAACGACCAACCAACCTAAGTGCTCGGCGATTAAGCGTTGCATTAATTCTTTCACCAGTTGCGGGGTTAATTCATCCAAACGTGCTGACACCAGCGCTGAAATTTGGTGTTGGATTTTTTGTTGTTGATCAGCCGACTGCATTTGCCCACGAATTTGCGCTTGCACTTCCGGACCTTCGGCAAGATTGATCAGCGCAGCAGACAAATTTTCGATGAATGGCTGTTTCAGGGGGAATAACATTTGCGCCCCGCCAAACATCGCGAGCATGCCTCCTAACGAGGATTTCTGGACTGTGTCTAACAATGCATCAAATGCTGGCGATAAGTCGATGCTGGCAATCACCGGTTTTAAATCAAACATCGATTTGGCTGCATCGGTATCACTCGGCAACAACCGTTGCAAATGCTGCTCACTAAAAAATTGCTCCATGACCAATTGATGCAAGGCTTGCTTCAAAGCCTCAAAACGCGCAGGGATCACGCCTGAGCCGTAAAGAAATGGTACTTTTTCAAATAGCATATGAACAGCTAACCAATTGGTGATGGCGCCGGAAAAGGCAAATAACCCCATCAGCCATAACCAATCTTGTTGCAAAGACCAGCCTAAAGCCATCGCCAATAATGCGATTAAGTTTGTTATTGCACTCTTATTCATTTCGGAACCTCCAACTCATCCGCCAAAAACGCGCCGATTTTAATCAGTCCTCCCGATCAAAAGCAACCACATTACTGGGCTTGGCCTAGCAACAAAACCTCAACCCAGCGAAAGCATGAAAATTTACCGCAACCGCTAGATTTGCTATCATGCCGCCACTAAACCCATAGGATTTTGTTGATGTCGACCGCGTTATATAACGATTTATCCCAGTATTATGATTTGATGTGTCGCGATATCGACTATAAATCCCAAAGTTTGGGCGTTGTTCGGCTTCAGCAATTTTTTGGGAACGGCGGCCTGCGGCATCTGGATTTAGCCTGCGGCACCGCACCACATATTGCCCACTTTTTGCAGCAAGGCTATGAATGCATAGGGCTCGATCTCAATCAACCGATGTTAGATTTAGCAAAAATTCGCTGTCCCAAAGCGCAGTTTAGTCATCAGAATATCTGTGATTTTACCCTTGCTGAGCCTGTTGATCTCATCACTTGTTTCCTCTATTCATTACATTATTGCGGCCAACTTAGCGCACTCAAAGCATGTATTGCTCAAGTCTATCAAGCATTAAATCCGGGGGGGGTGTTTTGCTTCAATGCGGTAGATAAAGACTTCATCGATAATCACTCCACTGTGCGTCATCAAACAGAACATGAAGGGAGCCTTTTTACTTTTGAATCGGGTTGGTTTTATCAAGGGGATGGGGATAGACAACAACTTAGATTGCAAATCGTGAAGACATCAGCAGATCTCACTGAAACGTGGCAAGATGCGCATCCGATGGTGGCGATCAGTTTTGCTGAATTAACCGAGTTGTTAAGCCCTTATTTTGAAGTGCATCTATTGGCACATGATTATGAAAAAATTGTGCCGCTGGCAGTCAATACTGGCAATGCTTTAGTTGTTTGCATCAAAGCACCATCCGCTTGAATAATGCATGTTCGGATAGATGTCTGATAAGGCCGTCCGACTTAAACGGCAATTTCGAACATGATTAGCTACACACTTGATTACGACCTTGTTTTTTGGCTTGGTACAATAAACTATCGACTTTAGAAAGCATTTTCTCATAGTGAATATACCCACTGTTATCTACCACGCCAAAACTAGCAGTCACTTTTAAACCGAGCGCGATATCAGAAAAATCAGTAGCTACCAGCGTTTGTCGTAACTTTTCAGCCACCTCTAATCCTTGCTGTAAGCTCGCTTCTGGTAACAAGAGTACAAACTCTTCACCGCCCCAACGCGCCGCTAAATCAACTTCACTGACCGCATGCGTCAAAATGTCAGCAACGCGCTTGAGCACCTGGTCACCTGCTCCATGCGACCATTGGTCGTTGATCCGTTTAAAAAAGTCGATATCCAACATGACCAAGCACAAACTGTGATGCAGGCGCTGGGCACGAGCGAACTCTTCAGATAAACGCTCATCAAAAGCTCGTCGATTGGCAAGGCCAGTTAATCCATCATGATTGGCTTGGATCGCTAAGGCTTCCGATTGCTGGCGTAACAAAGTTGCAAGCTGAGTTTTTTCAATCACCAATTGCTGTAATGCCGCTGTTTGTTTTTGTAATTCCGAGGTCTGGCTAGAAACCAACAGAGCCAATTGCTGCTCACGTCGATGTAAATGGATGATCCTTAGATGGTAAGCCGCATAAATCATAGCAAACACAAACATCACCAGTAATATGATGAATTCTAAGCGTTGCCATAAATGCGGTTGGATCTCGAAGGATAATAGGGCTGGCTGCGACCATTGACCATCAGGGTAGGCAGCACTCACCATGAATTGATAATGACCTGGTTGCAAATTGGTATATTCAGCATCCGTGGAGTTACCCCGGTCAATCCAGTCTGCATCAAAACCAATTAACTGCGTTCGATACACGATGCGAGAGGGCATTAAATAGCTTAAGCCAGCAAAATCAAAGGTCACGCGACGAGTCCCCGCAGCGAAACTCAATATTTCCGCTAGTTCAGACTCATTGCTCGCGACTGGCTTGTTTGTCACTGAGCTCGGCAAATCCTCAATGACAACGCCATTTGCCGTCATTCCCTGCACAACCACAGTAGGAGTACTTAAACTAAATTCGGCTAATCCTACCGGGTCAATTGCCACAGCGCCTTGTGCTGTGGCAAACCAGAGTGAACCATCTTTGCGGCGAACTGCAGCAGGCATCGAACCGCCATTGCACTGCGCACTTAACATGCCATCAGGTTCACCGAACAAGTCGACATTGGTGAGGCGAGGTTCTTGCCCTAATAAGACGGCTTGGACATCTCGTTGATCTATCCTTAATATTCCTCGATTGCTGCTGAGCCAAAAATATTGATGATCTTGTCGCAACACACTAAAGACTTTGTCAAAAGGGAGCCCTTGTTCTCGACCAATGAGGGTTAGATCCTGTTTTTCGTTGTTGAAGAACAACATGCCCCGGTCGGATGCAACCCAAAAGTCGGGGCTGTCCGGCAGCTTTAAAAAAGCAAAAATATATTCTGCGTTATCAAAGCGAGTTAAGGGCACAACTTCAATTTTTTCGTCGAACATCTTGGCTAAACCTTTCCCCGTTCCTATCCATAAGGTGCCGTCGGCTTGACGCATCAGCGCCGAAACGAATTGACTGGGTAAGCCATCTTGTGTCGTGAAGTTTTTCAGCGTAGCGCCTTGCAGTTGAGTTAAACCGCCCGAGGTACCGATCCAAACCTCTGTTGAAGAAATAGGGAAAATTGCACGTACTTCATTTGAACCAAGGCCTTGGTTCCTTAAATATTGTTCTATCAACAGGTTATTACGAAAACGCAACAAACCTGCGGTATAAGTTCCTACCCAGATATCTCCTTCAGGACCTTCCGCCAGACTGAGTACCGAAGGGACTGGGTTCCCATTAGGCATCCGTAACTGCTTGATTTGCTCACCAACTTGCTGATCAAGGCCATTACTTGATCCTATCCATAAACTGCCATCACTGTGCTCAAGTACCGTCCGAACGTAGTTATCAGAGAGTCCTTGGGCGATGGTCAATGTGGTGAAAGGGGTATCACGAAGTCGCATTAAACCACCGTTGGTGCCAACCCAAATACTGCCCTCTCGGTCTTCAAACAGAGCCAATACCCGATTATTAGGTAGACCATGTTCGACAGTGATTTGCTCGAGGCCCAAATCAGTCAATCGAAACAATCCATGATTCACAGTACCAATCCACAAAGCGTTGTGACTGTCTCTCATAACCGCTGAAATGGAGTTCTCGGCCAATTGTGGGTGGACCAAAACAAATTGCGCCCCCTGCTGCTGGTATAAACCATGCTCTGTGCCCACCAACAACTGATCTGTCTGATCTCGGATTAAGACATTGACTGCACCAGAGGGGAGCCCCTGCTCACTGCCGATACGACGTGGTGATTGTTGCTTTCCAAGGTCGTACTGAAATAACCCTTGATCGGTAGCTAACCAAAGCTGGCCGTCTGCATCAGAAAGTACACGATAGACAACTTGGGAAGGTTGAGTCGCAATGGGTTGATAGCGACCGTCGACAGTTTGGCGAATCAGCCCCATACCTTCAGTCGCAATCCAAAGCTGTCCTGTTTTGTCACGATGCAAATCATTAATCAGACTGCCTACAGCTGGCATAGGTGTCCAACGGCCAAATGCAACTTGACTCAAACCACCCCGAGCACCACCAAGCAACAATTCTCCAGTGGGCTCTTGCCAGAATGCACGCACCCCCGAATCAGATAATCCGGTTAACTCACCTCGAGCAAATACACGAAAACTGCGTCCATCAAAACGCGCAGCTCCCTCCCAAGTGGCAAGCCATAAATAGCCATCACCACTTTGGGCTATGTCATTGATGGTGTTATGGGGTAAACCTTCGCGAGTGGTCATACTTTCGCGAAAATAATCACGAAGCGGCGATGGTGCAGCAACCGACGGCAGAGAAAAGATAAGTAAAAAACTGATGATCCAAAGATAGTGCCGCACCGAGCAACTCCTGTCTTGATAGGGCAAGAACACGAACTAGCTAAAATTTTGCACCCATTGCATAAACTTACCCTAGCATGAAATCAGCAAAACCATAAGCTTAACCTCCATTTTAATGGACCAACTCGCGGGATTTTTGCATCACATTGGGTTATTTGCGAAGAGATGCTGGTTTACATCACTTCATCCCCAACAAAGATGTTTGATTTGCAAATACTCAGCAATCCCATAACTTGAGCCTTCCCGACCAAAACCAGACTCTTTCACGCCACCAAAAGGAATGTGTGCTTGCGAAATTGCGCTGGCATTAATCCCAAGCATGCCGACTTGCAGCTGCTCAGAAAAATGCCAAATACGCGCCTGATCGCGGGTAAATAAATAACCAGCCAGCCCAGTCTTCACTTCATTTGCTAACGCCAGTGCTTCGGCATCAGTCACAAAAGTTTGCACTGCAGCGACCGGGCCAAAAATCTCTTGCTGACTGATGGCCATCGATTGCTTGATATGGGTTAATAACGTAGGCGGATAAAAATTCGCTGACAGGTCCGCAGATGCCAACTCAGCAGGAGGCAAATCAGCTGAAGACAGCCCAGCAGGAGAGATTTCAGCACATCGCTTGGCCGGCACTTGGCCCCGAAAGCGCACAACAGCGCCTTCTGCAATTGCACTTTGTACAAGCGCATCGACTTTACTGACAGCTTGTGGCGAAATCAGCGGTCCAATGTGATGGTTCGGCTCAAACCCTGGGCCCACTTGCAAGGTTTTCATGGCATCTTCGAGGCGTTTATTGAATACCTCCGCAATCGAAGCTTCAACCAGAATACGATTCACACAAATACAGGTTTGGCCGGCATTCCGAAACTTAGCGGCCATAATGGCTGCAACTGCTTGGTCCAAATCCGCATCGGCAAACACGATGGCAGGCGCATTGCCACCCAGCTCTAAAGATAATCTTTTTAAGCCAGAGCTCGCTTGTTGCATCAACTGTTTGCCGACAACCGTAGAACCGGTAAAGGTAATTTTGGCGACCGCATCATGCGTGCAAAGCGTTTGACCAACTCGCGCCGCATCCTGATGACAAACCACATTCAATACGCCTTTGCCACAGCCAGCTTGCTCGGCCAGAAAGGCCAAGGCAAGCGCTGTCAGCGGCGTTAACTCCGAGGGCTTCAGCACGACCGTACAACCGGCCGCAAAAGCTGGCGCCAATTTGCGAGTGACCATAGCCGCCGGAAAATTCCAAGGGGTGATAGCCCCCACTACACCAACTGGTTGCTTTAAGTTGAGTAAACGCTGCCCAGGCACTGTGGTTGCCAGCACATCGCCCTGCACGCGCATGGCTTCACCAGCAAACCACTCAATAAAAGAAGCTGCATAACGAATTTCTGCCTCGGCTTCACTGAGAGGTTTGCCTTGTTCGGCCGTCAGAATTTGCGCCAGATCGGGCAGATTCGCTAACACCAATTGGTGCCACCGCGACAAAAATGCGGCTCGTTCAATGGCGGTGGTGCGCGCAAAACCTACTTGTGCTTTGGCGGCTGCGTCAATGGCTTTAACAACATCCCCTTGCGCAACTGTGGTGATTTGCTGACCAGTCGCGGGATTGTAGACAGCGAACATGCCCTCTTTGCTGTCCGCTTCCCCCCATTCGCCCGCAACAAAACTGTGCTGGCGCAATAATGCTGGATTGTTCAGGGAAAGGAGCTGAGTTTGCGACATGAGAACCTCGCATGAACCAAAAAATAGGGTCTTGAGATTAATGATGGACTTTCATCTTCTCAACACCAAAGGATGTTTGCCACAAATAGCCAAAAAATACTAAAAAAAATGCCAGCAACTGCTGGCATCTTCGACCAAAAAACTATTAATCAGGCTTTTTCGACACACCGACCATTGCAGGGCGCAATAAGCGGCCATTCAGGGCGTAACCTTTTTGCATGACAAACATCACAGTGTTTGGCGCCAATTCTGGATGCGGTTGCATCGAAATGGCTTGGTGGAAATCTGGATTAAACGGTTGACCTTGTGGATCTAACTGCTCAACACCATATTTTGCCACTGTGTCCAATAAACCTTTCAGCG
>JACCDH011835226.1_pt1 | contig 17221 bp, 18 predicted proteins | sample 7442481 | NCBI WGS metagenome assembly JACCDH01 (sample SAMN15323433, study PRJNA562643) | freshwater metagenome | isolation source: river surface water | place: USA:Blue River Watershed | collected 2017-08-15
ATTGTTGCCTTACCGATGGTTGAGTCGCACGTTCGCTAACTCCTGAAATTCAACGTGCGTGACAAAGGCAGCCTTATGTCGCGCTCGTCTAAGAGCATTGAGTGCCGGTTTGCCGGCGAGAATAATCAGCACCACGGTAATCGTTGCCCGCGGAATATCCCAGGCCAATGCAGATATGAAATGGTAAGAGAAGAATCGAGATAGATTCTCAATTAATGGCGCGCCTGGTAAATATGAGAGCTCGGTTCCTGATCCAAGAGCCCATGGCCAGAATTGAAGATCCATTAGGATGCCAAAGAGCTCAGCTGCGATCGCGCCATAGAGCGCAAGAAAGGCAAGTTCTATCTTCCCGCGAAGATTCTTTGGAATAACTCCAACACCAAAACCAATGATCGCTGCCGCAAATACCTGATAGCCGAGCCACGGTCCAATTCCTCCAGTGAGCAGAGCAGAGAGAGACATGCTCAATGCACCAAGAAGGAAGCCAAAAACCGGACCCATCACGCGAGCAGCGAGAATGAGCGCGAACCACATTGGTTCTATACCGATTGCCCCGATACCTAAAGGACGGAGCGCTGCAACCAGGGCGCTCAAAATTCCCAAGAAGGCGACATTCTTTGAACCAAGATCATCTGTTGCAACTAGAGAGATGATGAGAGCAATTGAAATTGTCGTCGATAGCAAGAAGAACCACTCTGCCTTGTTAGCACTTGCTTGAGTGCTGACCAGGAATGGCCAGATGAAACCGACCAGGGTCGCTGGAACGAGCAAAAGGATTAATGTCGAGCGAAGGGATTTCATTGCGAACCGCTCTGTGCTCTTAAGACATCTCCCACTGTGAGCCATGGACGAGGCGACATAACTTTTGCAACTTGAGGCGCAAATGCTGGTGATGCCAAGAGAACTTCGAGGGTTGAGCCATCAGCTACCTTTTCGCCATCGGCGAGGAAGATAGTTCGATCCGCAACTTCGGCAACGATCTCTACATCATGAGTTGCCATCAATATGCAGGTGCCATCCTCACGAGCGCGCTGATGTAAGAGCGTCATCAAGCGGCTCTTCGCCTCATAATCAAGACCTCTCGTTGGTTCATCGAGAATCAGTAAGACTGGAGAACCGGCGAGCACAATGGCAAGCACAAGTGAAAGTCGCTCACCTTCAGAGAGATCGCGCGGATGAGATTGGGGGGAGATAGTGGGGAGCATCTGGTGAAGTGCAGTGAGAGTTGTTCCGACGACAAGTCCGTGATCTCGATCAGATCTTTCGCATTCTTCGCCAACGGTCGAGAGATAGAGCAGATCACCAGGCTCTTGCGGAATGTAGCCGATCAATTGAGACCGCTCGCGTTGTGAAATTTCGGAGATATCTCTCTTGGAGAAGTTACTGCCAAAAGCAATGGCTCCAGATGTAAGGTCAAGAAGTCCAACAGCAGCTTTAATCAATGAGCTCTTTCCGGCACCGTTGCGCCCCATCAGCGCCGTAATCTCGCCCTGATGCAATTGGAGGGAAACGCCATTGAGTGCGCTCTTCTCGCCATAACCGGCAAAGATCTCTGAAAGCTCTAGGACTACATCACCCGGTTCAAAACGTGGGCGCATGACATCTGGCGCGCTCAGGCGAATCTCTTCGCTGTATTTTCGTACCTCACGAGTACTAGTTCCAATGACATCAAGGGCAAGTGCTCGAGATAGGCGAACGATCGGTGGGACGAGATCGGTCTTGAGGAGAACTTCGGCTGGCTCTCCAATCGATGTTGCGCCGTCGCCTTCGATTAAGAGAATCCGATCAACATATCCAATTACTCGCTCGAGTCGATGTTCTGCAAGAACCACGGTCACGCTCAAATCATGAACAAGTCGGTGAAGGATTGCCAAGACCTCTTCGGATGCGATTGGATCGAGCGCACTGGTCGGTTCATCTAGAACTAGAACCTTCGGATGCATGACAAGGGCGGTGGCGATCGCAAGTCGCTGCTGCTCACCGCCGCTCAGGGTGGCGATATTGCGAGAACGCAATGGAGCAAGACCGACTTGATCAAGCGCTTCCTCCACTCTCTTTCGCATTACTTCTGGTGGGTAATTAAGTGACTCCATTCCGAATGCGAGCTCATCTTCAACGGTATCTGTTACAAATGATGAGAGCGGGTTCTGCCCGACGATTCCAACAATTCCGGCAAGCTCGCCAGGTTTTGTTGTTCTCGTTGATTTTCCATCAACAATAATCTCACCACCGAGAATTCCGCCCGTGTGATGCGGAACTAGACCATTGATTAAACGTAATAGAGATGATTTTCCGGAACCTGTATGTCCCATCACTAGAACCATCTCACCCTCGGTTATTTCAAAGGAAAGATCTTCGATCACCGTCGTTGTTGAGTGAGGATAGATAAGCGAAACTCGAGAGAAGGTGATCACAGCGTCACCATTACAGTAGCCGTGAGAAGACCGAAAGAAATCCAGAATAAATCTCGTGGTGCATAGTGAATTGGGCGGTATCTACTCTGATGCTTAGATTGTCCGAAACCCCGTGCCTCCATAGCTTCGGCGAGATAGACAGCGCGCGCAAGACTTTCCTCCAAGAGCGGGATTGCAATGCGGCCGATACTTGGCTTGGCGCCACTGCGCAGGTACTGGGCCTGTCGAATTCTTGAAATACTTGAAATCAATTGCGGGAAGACAGATGTGGCAATCGTGAGAGTGACACCCAATTGATAGATTCTCGAAGGAAGGATGCGAAGCAGTTTGTGGGGACTCGTTACCGAGTTAGCAGCGCCAAAGAGAGCGATAACCGTGGCGATGATTAAACCTTCATGAAGCGCTGATGAGAGGCGCTCCCAAGTAACATCGCCGCCAATTCGAATTCCAGGTAGCCAACTCGGCAAAGTGATCCGCGGAATTGTAAAGAGCACTTCTCCGATTCTCGGAACACCAATTAATATCCCAGTAAGCGCTCGAATCAAGAGCAAGATCGCCCCGGCAATTAGAGACCACTGAAAACTCATTCGCCAAGGTCCGTCTTGCTTATAGAACTTCACAATGAGAGCCGCTCCACCCACAGCAGCGATCGCAACGAGTGCGCTATCGGCGGCAATGACGCCTACCGTCAGTGAGCTGAAGAGCGCCCAGAAGGTAAGTGGATGGAATGGCTTCACTGTGAAAGAGATCTTTACTTCTTCAACATGGATGCTGGCGTTGAGATTTCTACTCCACATTCACGTGCTGGATATCCATTGAAGCCACAGATTAGCCCTGAATCAGCTTGGCGAACATTGATCTCCTGAGCTAAGACATCGAGGCCTTGTGACTCTTTTGCGGTGAGTACACAACGAACGATCGTCTTCTTTACCTTCTCGCCCTTTGGCGCATAGGACTGTGAACCGAAATCAATAACAAGACCAACGCGCTTGAGTCCTTTTACTGCCTTGGTCTTTCCACAGATTGTTGAGAAAGAGGGCTTTACTGATGGGGGAGTTGATGGGACATCATCGCCACTAAAGGTGAATATCCATCCTTCAACAGAGCCATCTGCGATATCGACTGTTGGTCCGGTCATTGCTGCCTTCCAAGTAGTGCTCTTTGCCGCAGCTTGGTAGTAACCCCAATAGCGCCAGCCCTTTGATGCGGCCTGTGCGGATGGGATAAGGGATTGTGAGAAGAGCGCTGCAATAAGTGCAGCAGTGATAGTGAGTTTCTTCATTCTGGAGCTCCAATGATTAAGAGTCTCACAGGGGTAGCAAGCAAAGGTGTTAACCGTTACGACTACGCCCCGCAAACCTCGGCGGGTGTTTGTCTAATAGATAAACCAGGTAATCCGACTTAAGTGAGAACACTCTTACGGTTGCGGGTCAGCGTCGGAATTTCACCGAACTTCCCCTGATGTATCTAGTGAATATGAAGTTGTATGCGAAGAGAACCATATGCGCTATCCATTGGCAATGACCAACCCACCCAATACGATGACTACATGGAATATCGCCGCCTTGGATCAACCGGAATGTACGTCTCAGAGATTGCCTACGGAAACTGGATTACCCACGGCTCTCAGGTAGAGGCTGAAGCGGCAATTAAATGCGTAAAAGAGGCGCTCAATCAAGGCATCACGACCTTTGATACTGCAGATGTCTATGCCGGCACTAAGGCAGAGGTTGTACTAGGACGTGCACTCAAAGGTGTCCGAAGAGAATCTTATGAACTTTTTACGAAGGTTTACTGGCCTACTGGCACTGGTAAGAATGATCGAGGACTTTCAAGAAAGCACATCATGGAATCCTGCCATGCATCGCTCAAGAGATTGCAGACAGATCACATCGATCTTTATCAGGCCCATCGCTTTGACTTCGAAACTCCTTTGGAAGAAACACTTAGCGCTTTTGATGACCTGATTCGCCAGGGCAAGGTGAGTTACATCGGTTTCTCTGAATGGAATGCGCAACAGATTAAAGAAGCGCTGAAGATTCAAGATGCTCGCGGCTACAACCGATTTGTATCGAGCCAGCCTCAGTATTCTGCGCTTTGGCGAGTCATTGAGAGTGAGGTTGTTCCACTTTCTCGTAAAGAAGGAATCGGGCAGATTGTCTGGTCGCCTTTGGCGCAGGGAATTCTGACTGGAAAGTATTTGCCGGGTGTAAAGCCACCGACCGGCTCACGTGCAACCGATAAGAAGAGTGGAGCGGGCTTCATCTCTCGTTGGATGCGAGATGAGGTTCTCGAAGCAGTCCAGCGCTTAAAGCCAATCGCCGATGAAGCTGGTCTCACTATCGGGCAGCTCTCACTCGCTTGGGTGCTTGCTAACTCAAATGTGTCTTCAGCAATTATCGGTGCAACCAAGCCAAAGCAGATTAAAGAGAACGTTAAGGCTTCCGGGGTAAAGCTGAGTGCAGAACAATTGAAGGCAATCGACAATGCTCTAGGCAATCTTCCCGAGATGGATCCGGCAAAGACTGAAAGCCCAAATCCACGAGCCTAATCTTTAGACTTTATCGCCCGCTTTAACCTGAGGCTTTGGTGCGCGCATGCGGCGCATCTGAGTTGATCGGAGCCATCCGTACATTCCGAGACCCTTCGTCGCAGCTCCTGGGAATCTAGCTTCAACTAACTTGCGAATCTTTCGGCGTAGGCGCAATCCATCAAGGATTGAGATCAAGAGCACTGTGTACATGATTCCAATTGAGATCACCTGAGTCATTGGAACTTGTGGCAATCCCTCAGCGTTAGTTGTTGTCTTTGTAGGAATCATTGTCAGCAGAAGCACTACAAAGATAATCGGAAGAAAATATTCACCGACTGATCGACGGGAATCGATGTAATCGCGAACAAACTTCTTTACTGGTCCACGATCACGTAGTGGGAGGGCGTTTTCATCTCCACGCATGTATGCAGCACGTGCAGCGATACGAGCTGCTTTCTGCTCTTCCCGAGCGCGCTTCTTATCGACTTTGCCCTTGATGGGAGCAAGTGATTGACGCTTCTTAGTTGCCTCAGAACGCTTTGGCGTTGGGCGACCTTTCTTGGCAGGCTGCTGATCTGATTGAGTCATAGCGGGAACTATAAGGCGAGCATTTGCTCCAGCGCCAACTTTGAGTAACGCGCCGTCTCAGGATCGACAGAAATTTGATTCACAATCTTTCCAGCTACAAGTGATTCAAGCGCCCAGACCAGGTGGGGGAGGTCGATTCGGTTCATAGTTGAGCAGTAGCAGACAGTGCGATCAAGGAAGTAGACCTTTTTATCGGGATTCTCTGCAGCAAGACGAGAGACGAGATTGAGTTCGGTGCCAACTGCCCATTGGCTGCCAGGCGCAGATTCTGAGACTGTCTTAATGATCTTCTCGGTACTTCCGACTACATCTGCAGCAGTGACGACTTCATGCTGACACTCAGGATGAACTATTACTTTCACTTCAGGAATCCGTTGGCGGAACTCAGCAATTGATTCTGCAGTAAAGCGTCCATGTACCGAACAATGCCCACGCCAGAGAATCATCTTTGCGTTGCGAATCTCTTCTTCGCTCAGTCCGCCCTGTGGTTTCCAGGGATTCCATACAACACAATCCTCAAGTGAAAGCCCCAGATCACTGACAGCGGTATTTCGACCAAGATGTTGATCTGGAAGGAAGAGGACCTTCTCTGCTTTCTCAAAAGCCCAACGCAGAGTCTTTTCAGCATTAGATGAAGTGCAGATTGTTCCACCGTGCTCACCAGTGAAGCTCTTGATTGCCGCCGATGAATTCATATATGTGACCGGGACAGTCACTTTATCAAGTCCCAATTTCGCCAAGTCGTCCCAACATTTTTGGACTTGTGATGCAGTTGCCATATCTGCCATTGAACAGCCAGCGGCAAGGTCGGGGAGTACTACCTTCTGATGCGCGCCAGTCAAAATATCGGCGCTCTCAGCCATAAAGTGCACACCACAGAAGATGATGAACTCTGCAGTTGATTGTGCTGCTGCAGCTTGCGCCAATTTAAATGAGTCGCCCGTGATATCAGCGAAAGCGATTACTTCATCTCGCTGGTAGTGATGACCGAGGATTAATGCCCGTGAACCAAGCGCCGCTTTTGCCGCAACTGCTCGAGCCACCAGATCTGGATCGCTTGCATCGGGTAGGTCTCCGGTGCAAGAGACACCGCGCTCAGAAGCCAGATCGGCTCCCTGACCTAGAAGGAGAAGCCCCTGGAGTGTGTTCGAAGACATGTCCTTATTCTCGTCGGTTTGAAGTCGCAACGGCAACCCGACGCGGGTATTCTTCGGCACATGACAACAGAGACAAGCCAGCCAATTACCCTCACAACAGGTATCTCATTGACAGATGCAGCGTCTGCGAAGGTTGCATCACTGCTTGCCCAAGAAGGTCGCGACGACCTCTATCTCCGTGTAGCAGTGCAGCCAGGTGGGTGCTCAGGTCTTCGTTATCAGCTCTACTTCGATGATCGCAATCAAGAGGGCGACATCACTCGTGAATTTGGTTCAGTGAAAGTTGTTGTAGACAAGATGTCTGATCCATATCTCATGGGCGCAACTGTTGATTTCGTAGACACAATCGAAAAGCAAGGCTTCACGATTGATAACCCACAGGCGCAAGGTTCTTGTGCTTGTGGCGATTCATTTAACTAATAACTTCCAACTGTGTAGTTAAATCCACCCATGAGAATTGGTGTGGCAGGTTCAGTAGGTCTAGATCACTTGATGACTTTCCCCGGAAAGTTCACCGACTCACTTGTCGCTGGTTCACTTGAGAAAGTGTCACTCTCTTTCCTAGTTGATGGGCTCGAAGTCCGTCGCGGTGGGTGTGCGGCAAATATCGCATTCGGTATGGCCAATCTAGGTCTCAATCCTGTGTTGATCGCGGCAGTGGGAAAAGATTGGGCTGATTACGATGCATGGCTCACTCGCCATGGCGTTGACACCTCTCATGTTCTGATCTCGCAAGAGCAGTACACCGCTCACTTCACCGTAACAACCGATACCGAGCTCAATCAAATCGCCTCATTCTTTCCCGGCGCGATGTCTGAAGCGCGCAATATCGAACTTCAGCCAATTATGGATAAGACAGGTCGCTTTGATCTCATCGTTATTTCGCCCGATGATCCAGAGGCGATGCTGCGACATACAGAGGTTGCCCTGGCAAATGGAATCCCGGTTGCTGCGGATCCATCGCAGCAGATGGCCCGAATGTCGGGTGAAGAGATCCGCAAGTTAATTGAAGGCGCCACATATCTCTTCATGAATGAATACGAACTAGCTCTGGCTATCCAGAAAACTGGTTGGAGCGATCACGAGATTCTTCAGCGCGTGAAATACCGTGTCATCACTCAGGGCTCTGCGGGTGCTCGAGTTGAGAGCGTTGATGGTGAATTTATCAAGGTTACTTGCGCCAAAGAGAAGGCGAAGATTGATCCGACTGGAGTGGGAGATTCTTTCCGATCGGGCTTTGTTGCTGGTCTTGCGTGGGGCTTGAGCCATGAGCGTTGTGCTCAACTTGGTTCAATGATTGCTACCTACGTGATTGAGACAATGGGCACACAGGAGTATCGATTTACCAAGAGCGAATTTGTTGCTCGATTTGCAGATGCATATGGTCAAGAAGCGGCCGATGAGGTTGCAGCGCACTTAGCTGCGTAGATCCTCAAGTACCTGAGCAATCGTTACTGCCGCCCGGTCAACATCCTCTGCGGTGTGAGTTGGATGCACTGTCAATCTCAGATGCCCAGTTGTGGGGTAGCCCATCGATGCAATGACATGGCTTGGAGTGAGATCTTCAGGAGAACAAGCAGAACCAGCATCGATCGCGAGATCTCTCCGAAGTAGCGTGCGCAGGACTTCTTCGGAAGATAGATCATCTACGAGAATTGAAAGATAGCGAGAATCCGAACCACTCTCGAGAGATAGCACGGTGACTCCGGGAATCTTTAACAATGAATGCGCAAGTGATTGGCGAAGTGATTTCAACTCTTCAATTGACTTGATGAATTCTGTAAGTCCGATCGCGCTTCCCACCAGCAGTGGAAGTGAATAAGAGCCTGGTACTCGTATCGGCGCGATATGTGGAAGTGGATAGTTGTAGGACTTTGAATCATTGATATTAATAAATCCGATTCCTTGTGGACCGTTCCAGGAAGATGCCTCAAAGGTGGTTGCGGCAAAGCCTGAGATCAGATCTCGGTTAGGGAGCGAGCGCGTTGCATCGACGACCACGGTCGCGACGTGATTTCTCCAAGAATCTAAATCTTGAGTAGCTCCTGTTTCCCCATTAGTTGCCTGAAGGGAGAAAACGGAGCTCTTAGGAAACTTCACGCCCTCGGTAAGGAGTAGGCCGTTCTCATCGACTCCGACAACAAGGCTCTCATCCCCGTTCTGGCGGGCGATGGCTCGGATCTTTCCGACATCAACGGTCGAGCTATAGAGGGGCAATTTTCCGTGCGTAAATCCCTGCAAGGCCAAGAAATGGGTTATTGCGGGCTCTCCGACGATTTCTAATCGATCGGGCGTGGTCTGTAAGGCGCTAGCTATCTCAGATCTTGCGCTCTCGGCGAGAATGGCAGCGTGCCCAGCGGCCTGGCTCTGCTTCTTTGGATCTGCCCAGCCTTGCTCGAGAGCCGCAGATATCGCCTCTCTGACGGCAGGGGAGAGGGGCATCTCGGAGGTGAAATTATCTGTGAGGAGAGCCACCCGAGGAACAATACCTCTTACTTCGCAACCTATGCGCCCGCGCCACTATCCTTAGCGCTATGTCTGCAACTCAAAAGCGCACCCTGGCCAGCCTCCTTGGAGCATTCCTAGCGACGGCTTTCCTCAGCGGCTGCTCACTCAAATCCGAAGATGTATCAGGTATGGGTTATCCCAAAGATGTTTCTAGCGTGAATGATATTTCGATTTCGCTCTGGCAGGGCGCGTGGATTACCGCAGCTGTTGTCGGCGTATTCACTTTCATCTTGATTATCTGGCCGGCGATTTTCCACCGCAAGAATGATGCGAAGAAGGGTGAATTCCCGAAGCAGACTCAGTACAACATTCCGGTCGAGATTCTCTACACCGTCATTCCATTTGTAATTGTTGCGGTTCTCTTCTACTTCACTGCAATCAAACAAACAGAGATTGTTGATACCAAAACACCGGCACAGCATGTGATTACCATTGAAGGTATTCAGTGGTCGTGGCAATTTGGTTATCCAGAAGCTGGAAAGGATGCGGTTGTCACTGGAACGCCGGAGAATCCACCTACGCTCTATCTGCCACAGGGAGAGAGTGTTCGTTTCATCATTACGGCTAATGATGTCGTCCATGGTTTTTGGATTCCAGCATTTATGATTCAAAGACAGAACCTTCCTGGTCGCACAAATTATCTACAGTTCACCGCAAATAAACTTGGAACATATCCTGGCCGTTGCAACATTCTCTGCGGTAGAAACCACACCCAGATGATCTTTAAGGTCAAGGTTGTCACTCCTGAGCAATACCAAAATTACATCGACTCACTGAAGGTAGGCGCGTGATGACTACATTTGCTGAAGCTCCCATTGTTAATGCGCCACGACAGGGCGTAGAACGTAAGGAGTCTTGGGGAACTCAATTTGTGAAGACAATCACCTCAACTGATCACAAGCGAATTGGTTACCTCTACCTCGTAACATCATTTGCTTGGTTCTTAGTTGGTGGAATCTTGGCGCTCTTCCTGCGTGCGGAACTTACGCGCCCAGGTATGCAGTTTTTGAGTAACGAGCAGTACAACCAGATCTTTACAATGCATGGCACGATTATGCTGTTGCTCTTCTCAACATCACTCTTTGTCGGTTTTGCCAATGTGATCATGCCGCTTCAGATCGGTGCAGCGGATGTTGCTTTCCCACGTCTGAACATGCTTTCTTTCTGGCTCTACTTCTTCGGATCATTGATGACCGTCGGTGGATTCTTATCCCCGGGTGGCGCGGCTTCATTCGGTTGGACTGCATATGCACCACTTGCAAACTCAACCTACTCACCAGGTATTGGTGGAGATCTCTGGGTGATCGGTCTCGCAGTTTCTGGACTTGGAACTATTCTGGGAGCCGTTAACTTCATCACGACTATCTTCACAATGCGTGCACCAGGCATGACGATGTTCCGAATGTCGATCTTTAGCTGGAACACGCTTCTGACTTCAATCTTAGTTCTTCTCGCCTTTCCGCCATTGGCAGCAGCTCTCCTTGCACTTGAGTCGGATCGTCTCTTTGGATCGCACATCTTCGATCCTGCAAATGGTGGAGCGTTACTCTGGCAGCACTTGTTCTGGTTCTTCGGACACCCTGAGGTTTATATTCTGGCGCTACCGTTCTTCGGTATTGCCACCGAGATTTTGCCGGTCTTTAGCCGCAAGCCAATCTTTGGCTACAAGGGTTTGATTGCTGCAACTATTGCAATCGCTGCGCTCTCTGTTGCTGTCTGGGCGCACCACATGTTTGCGACTGGCCAAGTTCTCTTGCCGTTCTTCTCATTCATGACATTCCTCATCGGTGTACCTACTGGTGTGAAGTTCTTTAACTGGATCGGGACAATGTGGCGAGGGCACCTATCATTCGAGACCCCAATGCTCTGGGTAATGGGCTTCCTCGTAACATTCCTCTTCGGTGGAATCACCGGAATCATCTTGGCCTCACCGCCGCTCGATTTTGCAGTATCAGCGTCTTACTTCGTGGTTGCGCATTTCCACTATGTCCTTTTCGGAACTGTGGTCTTTGTGATGTTCGCGGGCTTCTACTTCTGGTGGCCGAAGTTCACAGGCCGAATGCTCAATGAGCGCCTAGGAAAGATTCATTTCTGGACTCTCTTCTTCGGCTTCCACACAACATTCCTCGTTCAGCACTGGCTTGGCATTAAGGGCTTCCCACGTCGTTACGCTGATTACCTTGCATCAGATGGCTTCACTGGAATGAATATGGTTTCTACATTCGGATCTGCTATCTTGGCACTTTCGATGATTCCTTTCTTTATCAACGTCTGGATCACCCGTAAGAGCCCGCTGGTCAATTGCGATGACCCTTGGGGCTACGGCTCATCACTCGAGTGGGCAACGAGCTGTCCACCACCACGCCATAACTTCACATCGATGCCGCGTATTCGCTCTGAGCGTCCAGCGTTTGACCTACACCACCCACACATTAAGACAGAAGGTCACTAATTTAAATGAAATCTAATTGGCAACTATTTTCTGGCCTTGCGGTCTTCTATGCAATTATGGCTGTCATCTATTACTACGTCGGCGGTGAGGCCGTTGGTATCACTGGAATGATCCTGTCCGCATGCCTCGCGGGTATGGTTGGCTTCTACATCTGGTTCACCCAGAAGCGCATTGGTTTTGACATCCCATCAGATGATTTAGAAGGTGAGATTGCAGATGATGCAGGTGAATTAGGCTTCTATAGTCCTCACTCTTGGTGGCCACTCCCTGTTGCAGTAAGTGCATCAGCGATGGCGCTTGGCCTCATTATCGGATGGTGGCTCACCCTCATTGCCCTCGCAGCTCTAGTTGTCAGCATCATCGGCTTTGTTACAGAGTACGAGAAGCCTCTCGCTGATTCACAGCACTAAGTAGTTTTTGTCCATACGATGAAGATCCTGGAGCGCTTTGCGCCCGGGATCTTCGTCATTATCTGGGCATCGGGCTTTATCGTTGCTAAGTACGCCTTCCAAAACTCTGATGTGATCTTCTTCTTATCGATCAGATTGTTTATAGCGGCAGCAATCTTGGCGGTAATTACCAAGGCGATGAAGCAATCGCTTCGCCTCTCCAAGAACGAACTAGTGGCATCGATTGCGATCGGAATCGCGCTCCATGCGATCTATCTCGGGGGAGTCTGGCAGGCGATTGCCGAGGGCTCACCGTCGGGAATCGCATCTGTGATTACCAGCCTTCAACCAGTTCTCGTCTCCATCGCTGCAATCCGACTCCTTGGCGAAGCTCTCACCAGAAGGCAGTTCTTTGGCCTCATCCTTGGTTTGCTGGGAGTCATACTTGTTCTGAAGCCTGCATTCTCAGGGGCAGGGGAGATGACTGCCCTCGCCTTAATACTTTTACTTGCCGCCTTAAGTGGTTCAACTAGCGCAACGTTGATGCAGAAGAAGCTAGGTAAATCGATTCCACTTCTTGCGGGCACTACTTATCAATTTCTTATCGCTGGCGTCGTTCTTGGTGTCTACTCACTTGCCGCGGGAAAGACTTCTATTGATTGGAATCTACAATCTTCGCTTGCAATGGCGTGGGCTGTGATTGTTACATCAATTGTTGCAATCCTCTTACTGCTCTGGATGCTGACTAAGGGGAGCGCAGCTCGAGTCTCGAGCCTTCTCTACCTAGTACCTCCAATGACAGCAATTCAAGCTTTTATCTTATTTGGCGAAAAGCTAAACCCCCAGGCGATCATCGGTATTGCGATGACTGCGCTGGGGGTCGCTATGGTTCAAAAGCGATAGCTTTCTGAACGGTTAGACCAGTTCAAAAGCGTTAGCTAGTGGTGTCCCTCTAGCTCTTTACGCTCTGTCTCAGTCGCCTTAGGAACTGCGACTGCATTAGCGCGTGAGATACGGTTGCGAACCTTATTCTTGATTGCACCTGGGCGACGAACACCAGCGCCATCAAACTCAGGGAGCTCAAGTGGGGCAAGCTGTTCGTGTGATGTCAAGGTCCAAGCCTTCTCAGCTGAGATAGGTTCGTGGATCTCGACGAATTCACCATGTGGAAGGCGAACAAGTCGACCTGTCTCACGGCCATGCAATACGAGTTCACGATCTGCGCGCTGCAATGAGAGGCAGATGCGCTTAGTGACTACGAATGCAATCGGAGGAAGAACGATGACGCCGATGCGTGAGAACCACATCATCTGGTTAATAGTCAGATCAAATGTAGTTGCGATGATGTCGTTACCACCGTTGATCAATGAGACCAGTGTGAATGTAAGCGCCATCGCACCGAGAGCGGTGCGGTTAGGAGCATTACGCGGACGATCCAAGAGGTGGTGTTCGCGCTTATCTCCGCTAGCCCACTGCTCAATAAATGGATAGAGAGCGAGGAGGGTGAACATGATTCCTGGCAAGATCAAACCTGGAATAAGAATGTTCCAAGAGATTGTGTAGCCAAAGAAGTATGTCTCTAGCGGTGGCGCCATTCGAACCAAACCATCGAGCCAACCCATGTACCAGTCAGGCTGTGAACCTGCCGAGACCTGTCCCGGCGTGTATGGTCCGTAGAGCCAGATTGGGTTGATTGATGCAACGGCGCCTAAGAAGGCTGTAACACCGAAGACGATAAAGAAGAATCCACCAGCTTTAGCCATATAGACAGGCATCAATGGATAACCAACAACGTTCTTCTCTGTGCGACCAGGACCTGGGAATTGAGTGTGCTTCTGGTACCAGACCAACATGAGGTGGACGGTGATGAGAGCTAAGAAAATACCCGGCAGAAGAAGGATATGTACGGTGTAGATACGTGGAATAAATGCTTCACCAGGGAAGGCTCCACCGAAGGCAAAGAATGCAAGATATGAACCAACGACTGGAATCGCTTGAATGATCGCTTCTGCGATGCGGATACCTGTTCCTGATAGCAAGTCATCAGGCAGTGAGTAGCCTAGGAAGCCCTCGACGATTCCAAGTGTCAAAAGACCAACACCGATGATCCAGTTGAATTCACGTGGTTTGCGGAAGGCGCCGGTAAAGTAAACACGGAGAAGGTGGATAACGATTCCCACCATAAAGATGAGTGCAGCCCAGTGGTGGATCTGACGCATCAAGAGTCCACCACGAACCTCAAATGAGATATCAAGAGCTGAGGCATAAGCTGCAGACATCTCGATTCCCTGAAGCGGTGCATATGAACCGTCGTAAACGACCTCCTTCATAGAAGGGTCGAACCAGAAGGTCAGGAATGTTCCCGATGCGAGCAAGATGATAAACGAGTAGAGGCAGATCTCGCCAAGAAGGAACGACCAGTGATCTGGGAAGACCTTTGTGAGGTTCTTCTTCATCCACTTGGCGGCTCCGGTGCGGTCATCTACATATCCCGCAACATTGCCTGCAATTCTTTCGCGTGCTGTCATGATGAGCGCTCCCAGAAGCTAGGTCCGACCGGTTCATTAAATGGTGCTTGTGCAACGAGGTAACCCTCTTCATCCACTGTGATTGCTAACTGTGGCAGTGGACGAGCAGCTGGGCCGAAGATCACCTTTGCGGCTCGGGTTACATCGAATGTTGATTGGTGGCATGGGCAGAGGAGGTGCTTTGTCTGCTGCTCGTAGAGCGCAACAGCACAGCCCATATGTGAACAAATCTTGGAGAAAGCGATGATTCCTTCATGTGTCCATGAGAGACGTTCGTCATCGAGATTGAAATCTTCAGGACGAAGACGAATCAAGAGGACTGCATCTTTAGCAATGTCATTAAGGGAACGGTGATCTTCGCCGGCAGGAAGCTCTGGAAGAGTCTGCGCAACTGCACCAACTTCAAGATCTGATACCTTGATTGGGCGATCACCTGGATCTGTCACAAGACGTGTTCCCGCTTTCCAGGAAGTCTTCTTAAGGTCATCTTTTGGAAGGGGACCCAAATCGCGGAGAAGCAATACTGGTGTTAATCCGGCAAGTCCGAGAGCCAATCCAAGTGTGCGCTTGATCAGCGGGCGACGTCCAAGGCCAGCAGCTCCTGCTCCCGCCTTAACGGTCTTTACAAACTCGGCACGATCTTCATCATTAGAGCGGAACTCGTGGCGCTCGGCGATAACTTCCTCATCAGGCATCAGCGTCTTAGCCCAGTGAATAAGTCCGGCACCAATGCAGAAGAGTGCAATTGCCATGCCCAGACCCAGTAGAAGTTGATGCATATTCTGATTACCCATAATTGGAATGAAGACGAAGATATCGTCCGGAATAAAGACATAAGCAACAATCAGAAGAAGTGTTCCGAGCGCTGAGAGCAAGAAGAGAATTGCAACTTGGTTCTCCGCACGACGTGCAAACTTCTCATCCACATCGCTACGACGGTGAATGTGAGCAGGCAGTCCTGGATCTTTGATAACTTCGATCTCGTTAGACATTTAACTTATCTCGCTTTCATCGCTAACCAGACTGCTACACCAATGAGCAATCCGATTCCCAGGGTCCATGCCAAAAGGCCTTCAGTTACAGGTCCAACGCGACCAAGCGAAGCGCCACCGAGCTGTGGTTCGACCTCTGCCGCTTTGATCCACTTAATGATTGAGAGTTTCTCTTCCGGTGTAAGAGTTTTATCGCTAAAGACCGGCATTGATTGTGGGCCAGTGATCATCGCTTCGTAAATATGTGTAGGTGTTACGCCCATCAAAGTTGGTGCGTATTTACCTTGTGTCAGTGCTCCACCTTGACCTGCGAAGTTGTGGCACATTGCGCAGTTGGTGCGGAATAACTCGCCACCCTCTGCGACGGAACCATCGCGCTCGTAGTTCAGTAGCTCATCACCTGGAACTTCAGGACCTGGTGCAAGTGAAGCCACATATGTAGCGAGTGCGTGTACCTCTGCAGGGGTGTAGACGGGGGCTTTTCTCATTGCCTGTTGGCTCATATCGGCCATCGGCATACGACCAGAGCCAACTTGGAAATCAACAGAAGCAGCGCCGACGCCAATTAGTGACGGAGCAACAGTTCCGCCTTCAGCATTGAGGCCGTGGCAAGAAGAGCAACCCTTAAGGAAGAGGCGCTTTCCTTCCTCGATAGTCACAGAGCGATCTGCAGCTGTTGTCGTAGCTGTATTGACCGCACTTGCTACCTGAAAAGTTGTGCCAACCGTAAAGAGTGCGAAGATCAATAGGATTGGTCCTGCAGCACGGTGGCGACGAAGGCGCGATAGACGCTTCACGAAGTATTCCTTCCTAGGGTTTTTCATTTACTTAATGAGATAAATAGCGGCGAAGAGAGCAATCCAAACAACATCTACGAAGTGCCAGTAGTAAGAAACCACGATTGCTGTTGTCGCCTGACTCTGGGTGAAGCGGCGAGCCTTAGCAACGCGAAGCATCACGATAAGGAATGCGATGAGACCACCTGTTACGTGCAAGCCGTGGAAACCAGTAGCGAGATAGAAGACCGAGCCGTATGCGTTAGAAGAGAGAGTGAGTCCTTCTGTGACGAGAGTTGCATACTCGTAAATCTGACCTGCGATAAAGAATCCACCCATGAGGAATGTGAGCGAGAACCATTCGCGCATTCCCCATGATGAAATTTTTAGAAGTGATCCGGTGCGACGTGGCTGGTAACGCTCAGCGGCGAAGACGCCGAACTGACAGGTCACTGAAGATAGAACCAGGATGGTGGTGTTGAGAACTGCAAAAGGAATATTGAGAATCTCTGTTGACGTAAGCCAGATTTCTGGTCCCTGCACTGCGCGAGTAGTGAAGTACATCGCGAAGAGCGCGGCGAAGAACATGAGCTCGCTTGAGAGCCAAACGATTGTTCCTACCGCGACCAAATTGGGACGGGTGATCTTGTGGTGAGCGTTCACACTTGTGCTGGTCATGGTGGCATTATTCCCGATTTACGCAGGGAAAGCCCACTTTGAGGTGGCCAGAACCACCTTTTTCGAGGCCGATTTAAGGTGAAAAGGCTCACCTCTGATGACTACAATTTGGCTATGGAATCGGCTCGCAAACTCAACATCGTTCTCTACTCAGATGACTCAACGGCTCGCAGCGCTGTGATTAGCGCCCTAGGCCGTAAGGTCTC
>JACCDH011259205.1_pt1 | contig 17217 bp, 20 predicted proteins | sample 7442481 | NCBI WGS metagenome assembly JACCDH01 (sample SAMN15323433, study PRJNA562643) | freshwater metagenome | isolation source: river surface water | place: USA:Blue River Watershed | collected 2017-08-15
GCTTTTCTTGTGGGTTGTCGATCTGGATTTTCTGGACCGAAGAACCACCGTCGTGCATCACGCGCATGGCCAGTTGCTGAATGCGCGGTGCAAAGGTGGCACTGAACATCATGGTCTGGCGACGCTGGCTGGTCATGTCGTTGATGTCGGCCAAGTCGTCCGAGAAGCCCAGGTCGAGCATGCGGTCGGCTTCGTCCACCACCAGGAACTGCACTTGGTCCAGCTTGATTTGCATGGAGCGCTGCAGGTCCAGCAAACGGCCAGGGGTGGCCACCACCAAGTTGGCGTTTTGCAACTTGGCAATTTGCAACTGGTAAGGAATGCCACCGACCACGTTGGCCACGCGCAGACCGCGTGTGTGCTTGACCAGCTCAATGGCGTCGTGCGCCACTTGCTGGGCCAGCTCGCGTGTAGGGCACAGGATCAGGGCGCCGGGTACAGCCGCCTTGAAGTTGCGTGGGTTGGTGGGGTCTTTGCGTTTGGCACGCTTGGGAGCGGGTTCGCCCTTGGCGGCGGCATCGGCGCAAGCTTGTTCGAACTCGGCTCGCTCAGCGGCTTCTTGCTCGGCCATTTGCTGGATCAAGGTGTGCAGCACAGGCAGCAAGAAGGCGGCGGTTTTGCCACTGCCGGTTTGGCTGGAGACCATCAGGTCGCTGTAGCCGTTGGACAAGCCGTCTTTGGAGCCGCCTGCTGTGGGCAGTGCCAAAGGAATGGCGCGCAATTGCACCGCGGTCGGTTGGGTGTAGCCCAGGTCGGCCACGGCTTGCACCAGCTCAGGGGCCAGGCCCAGTTCGATGAAGCCATTGGGCACGTCAGCGACGGCTTCCACTTCTTCGGCTGCTTCAGAGGTGACTTCAGCGGCTGGCTCGGGGGTGATTTCTGCCGCAGCAGCGACCATGATTTCAGTGGCCAAATTGCTCGATGCGGTCTGGGCAGACGATTCGGCGGAAATGGATGTGTTTTCGGCAGACGACAAGTCGTTCTGCACTGTGTTCAAAGTGTCAGTCATTTTTTGTAGATAAAACTCGCACGGAACAACGGCCGCAAACAGGAAAGCTGTTGCATTTGGCCGCAGGCACCGCAAGGTTGAAAAAACATCAACCATCAAACGGTGCTCGCGAGTGGCGCTGGGCATGGAGCCTGGCCGCTGTGAGTGACCCTATCGTTGGGTCAAGGCATGAAGGGAGATGTAAGAAACGCTGCACATGTTGCGCAGCGAGCCCACGATTATGACACGGTTCTCGAAAAGGCGCTAGGGTTTTCCCTGAAAACGCTCACAACTTGATGAAATGCTCGCGGTAATGCGCCAATTCGTCGATGGATTCGTGCACATCGGCCAGGGCGGTGTGCTTTTGCTGCTTCTTGAAAGTCGAGTACACCTCGGGCTTCCATCGGCGAGACAACTCCTTGAGGGTGCTCACGTCCAGGTTGCGGTAGTGAAAGAACGCCTCCAGCTTGGGCATGAACTTGACCAAAAAGCGGCGGTCCTGGCTGATGGTGTTGCCGCACAGGGGCGACGCGCCTTTGGGCAGGTATTTTTTCAAAAAGGTGAGGATCTGCTCTTCGGCGTTGGCTTCGCTGGTGGTGGAGGCTTTGACCTTGTCGATCAAGCCGCTCTTGCCGTGCGTGCCCTTGTTCCAGGCGTCCATCTTGTTCAGCAACGCGTCGCTTTGGTGGATCACCAGCACCGGGCCTTCGATGCGGGGCGTCAGGTGAGGGCCGGTCACGATCACGGCGATTTCGAGCAGGCGCTCTTTTTCAGGGTCCAGGCCCGTCATTTCGCAATCGATCCAGACCAGGTTCTGGTCAGACTTGGCCAATTCGGCCACTTCGGGGGCGGTGGTGGTGTTCACTTCAGACATGGCTTGATTGTCGCTGAAGCCAAAAGGCAGGTCGGTGGCTTCAGCCCCGACATGGGCCTTTGCTGATTGTGCAAGCGTCGGACCTGAAGGTGCCGACCTGCGGGTTATGGGGGCGGCTCCTACAATAGGCCGGATGAATGCCTCTCTTTCTTTGACCGTGACCCTGGTGGTGGCTCTGTTGGCGCATGTGGCGCTCAAGTCTTGGCTCAATGCGCGGCAGGTGCGGCACGTGTCGCGTCACCGCGCTGCGGTGCCTGCCGCCTATGCCGACACCGTCTCACTGGCCGATCACCACAAGGCTGCGGACTACACCCTGGCCAAAGCCAAACTCGCGCAAATCGACATCGCCCTCGATGCCGCTGTGCTGCTGGGCTGGACCTTGCTGGGCGGACTCGATGCGCTCAACCAAGTGCTGCTGGATGCCATGGGTCCTGGCTTGGCGCAGCAAATTGCCCTGGTGCTGGCCTTCACTTTGGTGGGCGGCTTGATCGGTTTGCCCTTGTCGCTGGTGCAAACCTTTGGCGTGGAGCAGCGCTTTGGCTTCAACAAAATCACCCCCGCTTTGTGGCTGGCCGACATGGCCAAAGGCCTGGTGTTGGGACTGGTCTTGGGCGTGCCCTTGCTGTGGCTCATGCTCTGGCTCATGCAAGCCGGCGGCAGTCTGTGGTGGCTGTGGGCTTGGGCGGCCTTGGTGGGTTGGCAACTTTTCCTCATGGCCATTGCCCCCAATGTGATCATGCCGCTGTTCAACAAATTCACGCCCCTTGAAGACGAGACGCTCAAAGCCCGTGTGCAGTCGCTGATGCAACGCGCAGGCTTCACGGCCAAAGGCTTTTTTGTCATGGACGGCAGCCGTCGCTCGGCCCACTCCAACGCTTTCTTCACCGGCTTTGGCGCCAGCAAGCGCGTGGTGTTTTTTGACACGCTGCTCAAGCAACTGAGCCCGTCCGAGATGGAAGCCGTGCTGGCCCACGAGCTGGGCCACTTCAAGCACAAGCACATCGTCAAGATGATGCTCACCAGCTTTGCACTCACGCTGGCCGGGCTGGCCTTGCTGGGCTGGCTCATGCAGCAAGTGTGGTTCTACACGGGCCTGGGCGTAGCGCCCAGCCTGACCGGCAGCAACAACGCCTTGGCCTTGGTGCTGTTCATGTTGGTCACGCCTGTGTTCACTTTGTTCTTTGCGCCTGTGTCGTCCTGGCGCTCGCGCCAACAAGAGTTTGAAGCCGATGCCTACGCGGTCGCACAGACGCCTGGGCAAGACCTCGCCTCGGCCTTGCTCAAGCTGTACCAAGACAACGCCTCGACCCTCACGCCCGATCCGCTGTATGTGAAGTTTTATTACTCTCACCCACCGGCCAGCGAACGCCTGGCCCGGATGCAGGCGGCATGAGCAAACCCAAGCAACGCCCAGCCGCGCCTGATGCGACAGCGCTCGAGCCGGGCCTAGTGGTGGCCACCTATGGCCGGCATTGCCTGGTCGAAACTCCCGAAGGCCGCCGCCTGATTTGCCACCCGCGTGGCAAAAAGAACCAAGTGGTGGTGGGTGACCAAGTGCTCTGGCAAATCGCGGGCGACGAAGGCAGCATCGAAAAACTGCAAGCGCGTCGCAACCTGTTTTACCGGCAAGACGAAATCCGCACCAAGTCCTTCGCGGCCAACCTCGACCGCGTGCTGATCCTGATCGCGGCCGACCCTGAATATTCCGAAAGCCAGCTCGCGCGCGCCCTGGTGGCCGCTGAGGCCGAACGCATCACGCCCATCATCGCGCTCAACAAAAGCGATCTGGCCCAGCCCTTCGCGCAAGCCTGGGAGCGCCTGGCCCCTTACCGCGCCATGGGCTACAGCGTGGTGCCCGTCAGCCTGAGCCCGCGCAGTCCCGTGGCCGACGACGGTGTGGCCGCACTGTGCGAACACCTCACCGGCCACACCACCTTGGTGCTCGGGCCATCGGGCAGTGGCAAGAGCACCCTCATCAACCGCTTGGTGCCCGACGCACAAGTGGAAACCGGCGAGATCTCGCAAGCCCTGAACTCGGGCAAACACACCACCACCAGCACACGCTGGTATTGGGTGCCCAGCTTGGACCGCAGCGAGGCCCGCTCTGCCTTGATCGACTCACCGGGCTTTCAGGAGTTTGGTCTGCACCACATCGAGCCGACCCGTTTGGCCGATTGCATGCCCGATTTGCGCCGCTACCTGGGTGGCTGCAAGTTCTACAACTGCACGCATTTGCACGAGCCCGGTTGCGCCGTGCTGGCGCAGGTCGAAGGTGCGCAAAGCGCAGGCACCATCAGTGCCCGCCGCCACCGCATTTATGCGCAGTTGTTTGAAGAGTTGAGCCAGCAGCGCTGGTGAAAGGCCAGGGCGCTCAGCCCACCAGCTTGGCCATGGTCAGCAAGGCCACCAAGACCAGCCACATGATCACGGTGCGCCAGACCAGGCCGACCACCTGAGCAAAGTGCGCCACCTCGGGCGTGCGGCCAGGGGTGCTGCTGCCGCCTGTGGTGGCTTCGGCCTCAGGCTCGTCGGCCCCCTGCAAGGCCGCGCCGCCCAAACGGATGTTGATCGCACCGGCCGTGGCCGCCAAGATCACGCCGTCGTTGTCTTCCGGGAAGTTTTGCGCATGGTTGCGCCAGCCGTCCATCGCGTCTTCAAAGCTGCCCACGATGGCAAAGCCCAAAGCCGTCATGCGCGAAGGCAGCCAGTCCAGCGCCCGCCAAGCACTGGCGGCCACGTCTTGCAACACCGGGCTGGTCACCGAGCCGTCGGTGGTTTCTTGTAGCCAGCGCTGACGGGCAAAGTCGGTCAGGCGATAGACCACGGCCCCCAGCGGCCCCAGGCCAATGACGGACAACACCGCATACCAAAAGAACACGCCAAACACATGGCGGTGCGCCGCCAAGATGGAGTACTCGATGGCGTGGCGCACGATCTCGCTGCGCGGGATCTGACCTACTTGAACCTGCTGCCACTCGGCCAGCAGTTCTCGGGCCTTGGTTTCGTCGCCATCGTCCAGCGCCTCGCGGATGGCGGTGAAGTGGTGGCTGAACTGCCGAAAGCCCAAAGTCACATACAGCAGCGCCACATTCCACAGCACCGCAAACACCCAGCCCAAGCCCCATTCCAAAGACCAGTGCACCAGCATGGCCAGCAGTGCGGGCGTGACGATGGTGATGCCCCACGTCACCCAAGCTTGGTTGCGCAGGCCTGCATCAAAGGTGCGGGCCACCCAAGAGGCCCAGTGGCCGACCCATTGGTAGATCAGGTTATGAGGCAGCAAGGGGCGTGCCTGCTCGATCACCAGGGCCAACAAAATGGAAAAAAAGCTCATGCTCGAATCACCCCGCAGGATGGGCCATTAAAAAACGGTAAAGGTTGCGCAGCATCGCCGCCGTCGCCCCCCAAATATAGCGCTCCACCTGGGCCTGTTCGCCCGAGTCGGTGCGGATGTTTTCCAAGTACGGCATCGAGAACCATTGCCGTTCGGCGCCTTGCCACTGCATGCGGTGCTGGCGGTGGTTGGCCGGGTCCATCAAAAAGGCCAGCGGCACCTCAAACACCGCATCCACCTCATCCGGGTTGGCCTGCAGTTCCAAATCAGGCGAGACCAAGGCGATCACCGGCGTCACCCAAAACGCGCTGCCCGTGATGTACTGCGGCAGCTGGCCAATCACCTGCACATGGCGCGGGTGCAGACCCACTTCTTCGTGGGCTTCGCGCAAGGCGGTGGCCTGCACATCGGCGTCTTCGGCGTCCACCTTGCCGCCCGGAAACGCGATCTGTCCCGAATGCGTGGACAGGTGCGCGGTGCGCTGCGTCAACAACACCGTGGGGCCGTCCGAGTCGCGCATCACGATGGGCACCAGCACCGCCGCCTCGGCCGGGGCGCGGCTAGAAAACTGGGGCTCGCGCACCACCTCGGGCGTCCAGACCCGTTCTTGCGCGAAGCGCTGGCGCAAGGCTTGCGGCTGCAACTGCGCCCAAGGCACAGCGGGCAGGTCGTGGTCCACCCGGTGGATCGGGGCGGCGCGGGGGTCGATGGACGGAGGTTTAGACACAGCGCCCAGTTATACCCGACCTGCCCAGCCCCTTGCGGCACAATCGCGGCAGGAGAGACACCACCATGAAACACACACTCTGGGCCTTGCTGGCCATCGGCGCCGCTGCACAAGCGCAGACCGCTTTTTCGGATCACTTTGTGGGCGAGGCTGGCGGCATGCTGGTGGGCGCACAGCTCGTGGTGCAAGGCGCCAGCGGCTCCGTCAGTGCATTGCCTTATGTCTTTGGCGACTGGGGCCGGTTTTATGCGCGTGTGGACACCTTGGGCGTCAAGACCTTGCCCTTGGCCGAAGGTCACCTGGAGCTGGCTGCCCGCGTGAGCACCGAAGGCTTCAAGGCCCGCAAAACCGACTTTGCCAGCGCAGGCGACCGCTCGGCGCCCGTGCCAGTGGGCTTGGGCACCTTCCAGCGCACACCCGTGGGCGGCGTGTTTGCTTACGTTTTTCACGACACCACTTCGGGCGGCCAACTGCTGGAGCTGACTTGGGCTGGCCGCGTGGCCTTGGGCGGCGCCACCTTGTACCCGCAGCTGGGCCTGGAGCGCCGCAGCGCCGCCTATGTGCAGCACTTGTATGGCGTGAGCGCTGCGCAAGCCTCGGTGGGCTTGCCCGCGTACCAGGCCGGTGCTTCTACGGTGCCAGTGGTGTCATTGCACGCCACGGTGCCCCTGCAAGGGCCGTGGGCCTTGCAGCTGCAAGGCCGCTACCGCGCCTGGGACAGCGCGGTGCGCAACAGCCCGTTGGTGGACCGGGCTTCTCAAGTGACGGGTTACGCCGCGCTGACCTACAGCTGGAAGTGATGCAGCCCACGCGCAAGCCCTGAGCATTGGCAGGGGGCAGTCAGCCGCCGTAGAATGAGGCCCGCTGCAATTTTTTTAGCAGCGTTATGGTCTCTTTTTACATTTAGGTTTATTCATGAAGCGCGAATATTTTTCCCAAGGCCCCCGTTCCGATCGCCGTTTTGCCGAGCAACGCAGCGGCACCTGCATGGCCCTGATCGATGGCCGTTTTTTGATCTGGATGGCCCAGCAAGGCGCTGTCGGCACCACCGGTGAATCCGTCAACCGCCAAGGGCTGCTCAGCCTCTTGTCGCAAGCCTTGGCGCACTCCGGCCTCGACGTCGATCTGCGCCGCATCTACTGGTACAGCGACCGCTCGGACGGCCTGGTCATCGACGACCAGATCGTTCGTTTGGTGCAAGCGCATGACGCAGATGGCGGCGCATCGCTGCTGCGTTCGCTGGGCCACGATCTGAAGCAACTGGCCGAGCACCACGCCTGCGACCACGTGCTGGTGGCCAGCGACGACGAACGCTTTTTGGCCACCATCGACGAAGCCCAGCTCAGCGGGCTGAGCGTGCACCTCTTGGCCGACGAATCGGCCCGCAACATGCCGCAAATGGTCCGCACCGACCCGGGTTGGGCCCGTCTGCTGGCCCAAGCCGACCGCCGCGTGGTGGTCAACTCGCAAGCCCTGGCCGACATGCTGCAAGGCAAGGTCCCCACCGGCATGGGCTTGGCGCTGGAAGACGTCGAAGAGCTGCGCAAATCCATGCACGAAGTCGTCAGCGCCTGGTGGGACGAAGAGCCCGAAGACCTGCGCGAAGACCTCAAAGATGCCTTGCAAATCAGCCGTGGCATCCCGCAAGAAGTGGACCGCCAACTGCTGCTGCGCATGCGCCAGCGCTTGGCCCGCGCCTTGAGCCTGCCCGAAAAGAAAATGCTGCGCGAAACCCTGCGCAATGTGGTGACTGGCCCTGCCGTCCAGCCAGCCTTAGAGGGCTTGCCGCCCGATGCTGATGAATAAGCCGACAGGTTGACTTGCAAAAATTGCCGCTCTTGAGCGGCTTTTTTGTGGGCGAGAGCTGTGTGCGCCAACCCACTGTCTGCAAGAATGCGCGTTGATAAATTGGGCTTCCGATCCATTCCGTTTCAAAGGAAGCCCACATGCGCCACTCCAAAATCATTGCCCCCATCCTCATGAGTTTTTTGACCGCTTTGTTCTCCAACGCCTTTGCGCAAGACGCTGCAGGCGGCAAAACCCGCGAGCAAGTCAAAGCCGAACTCAAAGAAGCCCAGCGCACCGGCAACATGCCTTGTGGCGACGATTCGGGCCGAACCCTGCGCGAGGCGAACCCGTCACGCTATCCGGCCGCACCTGGCGCCAAGCCCAAGAGCCGCGAACAAGTCAAAGCCGAACTTGAAGAAGCCAAGCGCACGGGCGATGTGATGTGTGCCAATGAAATGGGCATGAAAGAGCGCGAAGCCAACCCCAGCAAATACCCCGCGCAGGCCAAAGGCCCGAACAAAACACGCACACAAGTCAAAGCAGAGCTGGAAGAAGCCAAGCGCCTGGGCAACATTCCGGCCGATGGCGAGACCGGCATGACCATGCGCGAGAAATACCCCAACCGTTACCCCGCCAAGTGAGGCCAAGCACTGGACGCCAAGTCCGGTGCGCGTCTTCAAACCGCCGTCTTGGCATCAGCCGTTTCGGCGGCATCTCCTGATCCGATACCACCGGCCGTGGCATTGTCTGAATGCCAGCTGATCCATTGCAAGCCTGGCACACGAGAAAACTCCCGCACATTGCGGGTTACCAAGGTCGCTTGGTGACGTAAGGCGCTTGCCGCGATCAAGGTGTCATGCGGGCCGATGGGAGTGCCTGCTGCTTCCAAAGTCACGCGAATGCGGGCCGCATGTGCGGCGCACTCGGCATCAAAAGGCAGCACCTGCATGGGGCGTAAAAATTGCGCCAAGGCCGCCAACCTGGGCGTTGCGGCTTCTTGCGGCAAACGCAGCAAGCCATAACGCAGCTCATATTCCACAATCGAAGGCACACCCAAGTCGGCCGGGCGCACGGCCTGCAATCGTGGCACCACCTGCGGGTCACCGCGAAAGTAATAACTGATGGTGTTGCTGTCCAGAATCAGCATGGTGATCCCTCAAAAACCCAAGCGCGGCACATCGGCCGGTTGGGCCGTGGCGGTGTCCTCACGCAAAGGGAAATCGGCAAAACGCCCGGCCAGCGCCAAACAGTCTTGCGGCCAATCGTGCGCCGCATACGTGCGAATGATGTCTGCCACCCAACGGCTTTTGGACACACCATTGGCTTTGGCCGCCTGTTCTACCAAGGCCTGCGTCGCATCGTCCAGATAAAGCGTGATTTGTGACATGGTGGACCTCTTGTGGCTGAGCAAGTATATGTGCAAGTATATGTGGTTTTTGGGGCGCATGCACTTGCGGTGCCGTCGCCTCACAACACCATGATCTCCACGCTCTGCGTGAGCACAGGCCGGCACAGGATCTTGTAGCCGTCGGCATCAAAGCCTGCCGCCACGGTGGACAGTTGGCGGGCCTCATCGGGGGTGGTGGCGCTGCCCAGGTAGCACCAGTGGTGGATCACGTGAATTTGCGTGAACGCCTCGTCGCGCTCGACCAGGCCGATCGCGCCCGCATAAGGCCAGCACACCACCTGCAAGCCCAGCAAGCTGGTGAACAAACGCGTGCGGTGGGCGTCTGGGCTTTCATCGCCACGGCACACGCCCGCGCATTGGCGAATGGCCGACCTGAAGCACGCTTTGCCTGGCGGCAACTTCTCCAGCCCCAGCGGGCCGTAGCACAGCTTGTTTGCATCGGCCACGGCCCGCAGCGCATCCAGGGCGGCATGGCGGCTGGCAAACAAGCCGTACAAATCGGGCGCGGTCGCAAAGTCAATGTCCTTGGAATACACCACCTCGGGCACATCGCCGCGCATTTGCAGGCTGCACAGCTGTTTGTTGCGGCGCAGCTTCTGGTTGAAAAGCGGATGCTGCGCCTTGATCATCTGCGCCTCCAGCAGCAAGGCCCCGATCTCGCCAGCTGTGCGGATGTGCGAGATGCGCCGCGTCTGGCGCAGCATGCGGGCCTCGTCCGGTGTGCGCAGGTGCGACAGCAAACGCGCACGGATGTTCACGCTCTTGCCGATGTACAGCGGCAAATCACCCGCCTCACCATGGAAGGTGTAAACCCCCGCACCCGTGGGCGCGTCCTCGATGGCTTCGCGCAAATGCTGCGGGTATTCATAAACGTGGCTTGCCTCGAAATCGTCGCGGCGACGGCGTGGACCAATGGATGGCGGCATGGAGCTGGTTGGGGCGATTCAGGGGAACAGGTCATTATTGACGCACAACAACCCACCCCAATCCGTCGTAAACCCCGACGACAACCGCTCCTGTTTCATGCTCCAGGCCCGGTGCCTGCCTGCGGTGCCTGCGCTGGCCAGGTGCAGGGTTCCGCGTCCAAATCGTTGGTTCACTTCGTCCATGGCTTGCATCAGGCGGGTGCGGTTTTCGGGCATGTCGTTGTCCAGGTCCAGCGTCAGTTGTTGCCGGGTGGCCGGCTGCAGGTCCATCAGCATCACGCCGGCTTTGGCGTACTTGAATCCCGGCCGGTAGATGTGTTTCAGGATCGCATTTGCGGCCTGCGTGATGTGCGCACTGTCGCTGGTGGGGCAGGGCAGGGGGATGCTTGCGCTGCGGCTGTATTGCGGGTCTTTTTCTCTGAACGGGCTGGTGCGGATGAAGGCCATGATCTGGCCGGTGTGGCCGCGTTGTTTGCGCAGTTTTTCTGCGGCACGGCACGCAAATTCGGTGATGGCTTCTTGCAGGTCGTGCAGTTCGGTGATGGGCTGGCCGAATGATCGGGTGCACGCGATTTGTTGTTTGGCCGGGGGCTCGTCTTCAAACGCGATGCAGGGCACGCCGTTCAGTTCGCGCACGGTTTTTTCCAGCACGACCGACCAGCCCGCTTTCGCTGCCGCCGGGCTCATGCGTTGCAAGTCCAGCGCGGTGTGCACGCCTTGCGCTCGCAGTTGCGCGCCGATCTTGCGGCCTACGCCCCACACGTCGCCCACTTCGGTGGCTTGCAGCAGGGCTTGCAGTTCTTGCGGGCTGCACGCGCCCAAGTGGCAGATTTGCGCGTGGTGCGCGGGGTAGCTGCCGGGCTTGCGCTCGGCGCTCTTGGCGATGGCGTTCGCTAATTTTGCGAGTGTCTTGGTGGGGCCAATGCCGATGCAGGTCGGGATGCCGATCCACTGATGAATGCGCCTGCGGATGATGCGGGCGCGACGCACCAGGTCACCGGGGATCGCACTCACATCGATGAAGCTTTCATCGATGCTGTAGACCTCTTGCGCGTGGCCCAGGCCTGCGGCCAGCGTCATCATGCGGTCGCTCATGTCGCCATACAAGGCGAAGTTGGCCGACAGGGCGACGAGCCCGGCTTCTTCTTCCAGGTGGCGGATCTTGAACCACGGCGCGCCCATCTTGATGCCCAGCGCTTTGGCTTCATCGCTGCGCGCAATCGCGCAGCCGTCGTTGTTGCTCAGCACCACCACCGGGCGGTTTTTGAGGCGCGGTTGAAACACGCGTTCGCAGCTGCAATAAAAGTTGTTGCCGTCGACCAGGGCGAGCATGTCAGGTGCCGTGCTGCACGATGCTGGCGACCACCACGCCCCACACTTCAATCGTTTGGCCTTCGGTGGGCACGATGTCGGCAAAGTCGGGATTGGCCGCGACCAGGCGAAAGCCGTCGGCGCCGGTCTGCAAGGTTTTGCAGGTGAAGTCGCCATCGACCACGGCGATCACGATGTGACCGCTTTCGGGCTGGATGGCTTTGTCCACCAGCACGACCGAGCCGTCCATGATGCCCGCGTCGCGCATGGACTGGCCGCTCACGCGCAGCATGAAGGTGGCCTGCGGATGCTTGATCAGCTGGTGCATCAAGTCGATGCGCTCGACTTGGTGGTCTTCGGCGGGGCTGGGGAAACCGGCTTGCACGCTGGCCGGTAATGCGTTGACCAGGAGCGGTCCGGGGGGCAGTGGCTGGGGGGTGGAGAGGTGGGGCATGGTGTCGCTCGGTACTGTATAAATTCACAGTATAATGGCGACATCAGCAATTTGCAGTTGTCTGATTTGCTCTCTGCATTGGCCCCTCTGCCGCAAGGTCGAGGGGCTTTTTTTCAAAGCAAATGCGCTTGTTGGGGCCCCTGTGCTTCCCTATTCGCTGTCATGTCCGCCACCAGCCCTTCCGCTGGCCACGCCCGCAAAAATTCCCCACGCTCACCCGCACCGGCCTGCAACCAGTCGTCGTAGCGCTCAGGCGGCAGGATCACCACCGAGCGTTTCTCGTCCTGCGGTTTGTGGAAGTTGCGCATGAACGGGTGCTCGTCGGCGTTGATGGTCAGCATCGTGAAGCTGTGCACCGTCTCGCCTGCGGGTGATCGCCATTGAGCCCACAAGCCGGCCAGGCCCATGGGTTCGCTGTTGGTCAGGGTGATGCGGGTGGGCACGGCTTTGCCGCTGCGCCAGTCGGGTTCAAAAAAGGATTGCACCGGGATGATGCAATGCTGCCTACGTTTCCAGGCATCGCGGAAGCTGGGCTTTTCGGCCACGGTTTCGCTGCGGGCGTTGTAGGTGTGGCGGGCGATCTTGTCGTCTTTGGACCAATGCGGGATCAGGCCAAAGCTGCCGAGAAGCGATTCACGCGGGGGCACCGCGTCATCGCCCGCATCGGCATGGGGGTGGCGGCGAATGAAGTTGCTCATGTAGCCCGGCCACACATCGCGCCGGGCCAGCTCGCTGGGCAGGGCAATGCCGAAATGCTTTTTGAGCAGTGCTTTGTCGTGGGGGGATTCGTAGTGGGCGCACATGGCAACACGCCGCTCACATGAAGAAATAAAAGTACACGATCATCTGCATGCGGCGCAGGCCATCGGTGCGGCCGATCTGTCGGCCAGAAGGGTCATAGATCCGATCGCCATCCAAGCGCCCCATCAACGAGCCCGACGCGCTGTACAGCCGCTCGCCGTCGATGCGGCCAATCTGCCGACCCGATGCGCTGTAGACCCGGTCCCCATCGATGCGCCCCAGCTGCCGCCCCGACGCATCGTAGACGCGCTCGCCATCCACACGCCCGATCTGCTGGCCCGATGCGCTGTAAAACCGCTCGGCATCGACCCGGCCCAACTGCCGCCCGCTGCTGTCGTACATGCGCTGCGCCAAGGCACTGCCCAGGCCCAAGGCCAAGAGCAGCAGGGCGGTCAAAAGTCGGATGGGTTGGTGCATGGGGCTTGCGGTGGAAGTTCGCCCGCAATTTACCAAATCCGACCGGGCAGGACTTCAGTGCACCTTCCCCTTAGCCAGCTTTACCTTGAGCGCTTCACAGCATTTGATGAGCTGAACATTAATTTTTCACCCAAGATCAACATCATCATTGGGGAAAACGGCACTGGTAAAACACAACTGCTCAAGGCCGCCTATGCCCTATCTATGACAGCGGCCACACATGACGTTGTTCCTAAATCTCCAGACGAAGACGTTCTTAGATGGCTTAGCAAAAAACTCATCAGACTCTTCATGCCTATGAATAACCACTTGGGTAATTTACGGCGTGCTGGGAGCAAGGTTGCTGGTCATTTTTCTGCGAATCATTTTGGCAGTAGGCATTTTTCTAGAAGTGGTCAGGCGGTATTGGGGGCAGAGTTTGCGCCATCAGGCGGTTTGGAAGTTAGATTCACAGGGAAAGCAGATGCTATATCGCAATCCATTTTTACGGTGCAGAAAAAGTTGGCAGCCCACCCCGTATTCATACCAACAAAAGAAGTGTTGTCGTTGGTAAAGGGGACCCGTTGTCTGCCGTTCCCGATTTGCCCTTTGGCCACCTGAATGCGGCCTGGCAAGCCTTTGTAGACAAACGCCCGCCCAAAGCCGTGCTGTGTACCTTTGCCTGCGACTGGACCACCGAGTGGGGCACCACCTTTGCCCGCCAGGGCTATGTGTTGGTGCAAGGCGACGAATGCGCTCCGTGGATGCTGACGCGGGATGCGCTGAAGGAGGATGAAAGGGAGGGCTAGAACGGTCAGTCAATAACTTGTTAGAGGTTACGGCATGCTCATTTCGGATGGCTCACGCCTTGAGCCTTTGGCCGTTCAAAATTCGGTCGTTCACAGGAGTCAAGTCATGAAGATCGAAGTCATTGTCGGCAACATCGTCAAACAGCCCGATGTGGAGGCCGTGGTCAACAGTGCCAATGCCAATTTGCGTTTGGGCTCGGGAGTGGCGGGGGCCATTCATGCCGCCGCTGGCCCAAAGCTGGAGGAGTATTGCAAGCCTTTTGCGCCGCTGGCCTATGGCGCTTTTTTGGTCACGCCGGGTTTCAAGTTGCCCAACCTTTGGGTGATCCATGTGCGTGCGGCTTCGTACACCAACCACGACGATGCGCCCGCCATTTTGGAGCAGGCCTTGCATGCGGCCATTCAGGGCGCTCACCAAAACGATATACGCACCATGGCCCTGCCTGCGATAGGCACGGGGGTGTTTGCATTTCCGCCCATGTTGGCGGCGCAGATCACGGCCAGGGTCTTCTCGCGTGCAGAGCGTGTGGCGCCGCACTTGCAGTGCTTGCGCCTGTGTGTGGCCAGCGAGTTTTTGCGCGACCTCTACACGGGTGCGCTGGAGGCCGCAGGGCTTGCCGTTTCGCAGCCCGCTTCATTCAATTCTTCGCAGGGCGAGGCAGCGCCGGTATCAATAGCCGTATCAGCGCCCATATCAGCGGCAGTATAACGCGGCCATGCGGGCAATCTCGGCTTGCACCTTGTGGCGCAATGCGGCGGGTTTGAGCACTTCGACCTCGGCGCCAAAGCGCAGGATGTCGCCGATCAGTTCGCGCTCGTCAGCATAGGGCAGGCGCAGTGTGTAACTGCCGTCGGGGTGCAGCAGGCCTTGTTGTTGTGGGTGCCAGCTTTCGTGCTGTACCCAGCCAGCGCGGGCGGCGCTGAAGCGCAGTTCGGCCCAATCCTTGGGGCTGCCGCCAAAAATGCCATAGCCGCCGTCGAGCTGCTGGCGCATGGCTTGCAGGTCGATGTCTTTGGCGTCTTTGTCGAGCACGGTGGCGTTTTGAATGGCGTCGATCGAGAAGCTGCGCACTTCTTTGCGCAGGTGGCACCAGGCGTCTGCATACCAGTTGTCGCGGTAGTGGATCAGTTGCTGGGGCGAGATGTCGCGCTCGATGGTTTGGCCGCTCAGGCGGTTGTGGTGCTGGATGCGCACTTGTTTGCGCTCGAAGGTGGCTTTGGCCACGTGCTCAAAAGCTGCCAGCGGCAGGTGGCGCTTGCCCGCATGCACAGCGCGCACACGTTGCGTGAGCAGCTGTGGGTCGAGCCCTTGGTGGGTGAGCATGTCGTCCAGGCGTTTGCGCAGGGGCTGCAGCTTGGGGCCGAGTAAGCCGGGGTTGAGCTGCTCGATCATGGTCTGGATGGTCATGAGCGCGAGGATCTCGTCCTGGCTGAACCAAAAGCCCGGCAGTTCGGTGGCGTTGTCGGGTTTTTCAAGCCGGTAGCCGCCCAGGTCGCGGTCAAACACGATGGGCGAGTTGAGACGGTCGCGCAGCTTGGCCAGGTCGCGCTTGAAGGTGGCCGGTGAAATTTCCAGCTCGTTCAAGATGTCTTCACGCGCCATGGCCCGGCGGCTGCTGAGCAAGGTTTTGTAGCGGTACAGGCGGTCGATTTCAGACATGGCGGCGTGAGGTTCTATTTTTGAGCAGTGTAAGGGGCGGGCTTGATGCTCAGCGGTGCGTGGCCGCGGCATAGAGTTCGGCGCGGCTGCGGCGATGCAGCTTGAAGGGCTGCCCATATTCAAACAACTGGAGCTTTTGGGTCTCGAGGGCGATGAACCGGTGGGCCGGTGTGAACATACCCGGCACGATAGGCGGGAAAACCAGAAACAAGGCTAAAGCAACAAACATGGCGCACCGGAAGTCAATAACGATGAGCCTGATGATGGGGTTCGCAAGGCTCACGCCAAGAGCCTGGTGGGCTGTGCAAATGAGCAGTGGCTGCCTTGATGATGCGCTGAGCCTGATGACAAGACCTGCGCAGGACAGGCTTTCGGCGTAAAAAAGGGTCAGCAGACCTAAATCTGCTGACCCTGATGTGTTGGTGCCGGAGAGATGAATCGAACACCCGACCTTCTCATTACGAATGAGCTGCTCTACCGACTGAGCTACACCGGCTAACCTTTAAAAAAATTATACCTTCGCGTGGTAGCTGGTCACGCGTTCGACTTCGTTTTTGGAGCCGAGCATGACGCTCACGCGTTCGTGCAGTTGGCTCGGTTGCAGGTCCAGGATGCGGGTCTTGCCGTTGGTGGAGGCGCCACCGGCTTGTTCGATCAGCCAGCTCATGGGGTTGGCTTCGTACATCAGGCGCAGCTTGCCGGCTTTGTGCGGCTCACGCTTGTCCCAGGGGTACATGAACACGCCGCCACGGGTCAGGATGCGGTGCACGTCGGCCACCATGCTGGCGATCCAGCGCATGTTGAAGTCTTTGCCGCGTGGGCCTTCTTTGCCTTGCAGGCATTCGTCGATGTAGCGGCGCACGGGCTCGTCCCAGTGGCGCATATTGCTCATGTTGATGGCGAACTCTTTGGTGTCGGCAGGCACTTGCACGTTTTCTTGTGTGAGCACGAAAGAGCCTTGCTCGCGGTCCAGCGTGAACATGCTCACGCCGTCGCCCACCGTCAGCACCAAGGTGGTCTGTGGGCCATACACGCAGTAGCCTGCGGCCACTTGCTGGTGGCCCGGTTGCAAGAAGTCTTGCTCGGTCACGCCTTGGTCGCCTTCGGGCTTTTTGAGCACGCTGAAGATGGTGCCGATGCTGACGTTGACGTCGATGTTGGACGAGCCATCCAAAGGATCAAACAGCAAGAGGTATTCGCCTTGGGGGTAGCGGTTGGGCACCACGTGGATGCTGTCCATTTCTTCGGATGCCATGGCGGCCAAGTGGCCGCCCCATTCGTTGGCTTCGATCAACACATCGTTGGCGATGATGTCGAGTTTCTTTTGCACTTCGCCTTGCACGTTTTCGCTGCCGGCTGAGCCCATGACGTCGCCCAGTTCGCTGCCCAAGGCGCCTTTGTTCACAGCGTGGCTGATGCTTTTGCAAGCACGTGCCACGACTTCGAGCAACAAGCGCAGCTCAGAAGGGATGAGGCCTTTGGCGCGTTGTTGTTCGACCAGATAGCGGGTGAGAGAAACACTCATGGCAAGTCCTTAGTTGGCGAGCGCGCGCGAAACCACTTCGCGCACGTCATTGCTTAAATCGGTTTTGGCAGCGACGCGTTTGATGGCTTCGTGCGCGGCGGTGCGGTAGGGCTCGGCCAGTTTGCTCCAACGGTCCAAGGCGCGTGCCAAACGGGCGGCGACTTGGGGGTTGATGGCATCAAGCTCTAACACGCGCTCGCTCCAGAATACATAGCC
>JACCDH011507749.1_pt1 | contig 17211 bp, 13 predicted proteins | sample 7442481 | NCBI WGS metagenome assembly JACCDH01 (sample SAMN15323433, study PRJNA562643) | freshwater metagenome | isolation source: river surface water | place: USA:Blue River Watershed | collected 2017-08-15
AAATTCAACGCAGTTTGATAATTTTTAGCAATTTGACTATTGTATTTATCTTTAAACTGTTGGTTTGCATAGGGCCCTAATTCCGCGGAGGCAACAGACATTCCTGAGAAATTCAGCATTTCCACATCTGCACTTATTAAGCCGCGTTTTCCAAAGAAATAGGCCATCCCTCCTGAAATTCGGAAAGGTGTAACTAATTGATAAGTAAATTCATTGGGAGTTAATTTAACGGGCTTTACTTTCGTAATATATCCACCGGAAACAGGAATTGCCGAAACCTGTGGCGTCAGCAAACCTGTCAATTGTTCGTTCAATTGATCATAATAGGTAGGGGTTTGAACATTTAATGCAACACGAAGGTTAGGCTTCAACTTATAAATTACGCCTAAAGAAGCCGAAATTCCGGACCCTGTCGTGATTAATTGTTCTTCCATACTATATCCTGCCACATAATTATTGCCAAGAAAATCTTCATTCCAAATTTGAGTTTGTGTGGTATTCAATTTGGAAAAATGCACGCCTAAACCGATGTACAATTTATCCTGATAGGCAGCTCCATAACTAATATCCCATTGAGAAACAGACCCAGAATTGCTTGCATTAACAAATTGCCTCGTTGGCAAATTTGGTAAATATCGCTCAAATGGTGCACCTCCCGTATTCGTATTGGGATTAATTAAATAGGCCTGATAAGCTGCAGCTTCTGGGCTATCTGCAGTATTGTAATAGGGATCATATTCTTCATCTAAACTCGCACCTGTCGCTCCTTTATCTCCCGCCTGCTGAATTAAATGATCTAAATAGGAACTTCGATTATTCGTTCCTTCCATTGTTAAGGGTTGAGTCAATACGACTTGCCGTGAAAACCCGATCCCAAAAGCTCCTCTCCATGAAGAGCTTGACAAATAATCCCCCGAAATCACGATACCAAAATTGGGCAAATGAAAAAGACTATTGGAGCTGTTTGTTGACTGATTCAGGTAATCAGCATCTGTAGTAGATGAACTCAATCCAAAATTCAAACCTATTTCCGAACGCGAATAGAAGCCCAATCCGGCAGCATTACCAGCAATCGAGCTTAGGTCGGCGCCTAAAACACTTTGATTCCCACCCATACCCTGCATACGTGCAGAACCGGTTACATAAGAGGTGGAAAATTGTTTGGCCAACATCGGATAGGTATATACCTGAGCAGATGCCATATAGCTTAATAAAATAAGCGCAACTATGTTAAGTTTACTTTTCATAGAAATTATCTTGGACCACGTGAAGAACCACCACTGGAGGAGCCTCCTCCTCCCCCGAAGGAACCACTAGAATAATTAGACGATGGAGAACTATAGGACTCCGTTCTATTTTGTCCATAATTCTGCTGTGGGGCAATGGGCCTATATTCAACATTCGAATTTCTTCGAGGTGCAGCTTGTATAGGTGCGTTTGAATTACCCGACTGGGAGTTAACGCGCTGTTGATTTGTTCCTTGACTATTATAAGTATTATTCCCACCTCTTGGTGAATTGGAATAGTTTTCGCCCCCATAACGATTACTTGATCCGCCATCTCGTGGCCCACGGATGTAACGCGGAGCAGGCTCCTGCGAGTTACCTAGATTCGATTGATAATTATTCCCGCCATAATAATTTTGTCCAAATCCATAATAATAATTGTATGCAGGGCCATAGCCCAATAGCATTCCAGGACCTACATATCCATAGAATGGGTCATAATACCCATAGGGACTTGAAAAACCAAAGGAATTGAAGCCAGAAAAACCCATGCCCCCAAAATACCCAAAATTAGCACCCATCGGGAATCCACTGTAAAATGGATCCATCAAGCGCCAGGATTGCAAGGGAGAATACCAACGATTACTGAATCCTAATCCAAAGGTGATGTATGGGTTTGAATACCAATTATTCCAAGGATTTGAGGTAAATAATCCTTGATTAAATCCTGAATGATAGCCTTGCTGATAGATTGCTCTTGAATTTAAATAATTGACATCTTCCTCCTCTTGAATTACAGTTCCCTCCTCCTCTTGAATTACCTGTGCATCCTCTTCAAAATTCAAATACGTAGCCTTCTTTTGCTTAGCTACAACAGCCGCTGGCTTTTGGTAACTATCATAAAGATCATCCGAAACAAAGGTTGTCTGAGAAACAACACATGCATTCAATAGCATAATCACAGCAAACAATACCGAGGCAATCCCTATATTTTTCATAAATTCAATGGATTAGAATCTGTGGCTGATTTGAATTTTTAAGTTCATGGTTTAATTCGTAATTTTAACCTTCGAACCTTCAAAAAGGTTTCAAATCAATCACTACAAATTAACGAAATAAAAACCCACCTAGTACGATTCCCTAAAAATATATGAGTAAATCCTTACCGTCACGTGCCGACAACTATTCTGAATGGTATAATGAATTAGTCAAACGAGCTGATTTGGCTGAGAATTCAGCTGTAAGAGGCTGCATGATTATTAAACCCTATGGCTATTCCATTTGGGAGAAGATGCAGCGTGCATTAGATGATATGTTTAAGGAAACAGGTCATACAAATGCCTATTTCCCATTATTTATCCCAAAATCATTTCTTTCCAAAGAAGCTTCACACGTCGAAGGATTTGCCAAAGAATGTGCCGTCGTAACGCATTATCGTCTTAAAAATGACCCAAATGGTGGAGGTGTCATCGTCGACCCAGATGCTAAATTAGAAGAAGAATTAATTGTAAGACCGACTTCTGAAACGGTTATTTGGTCATCGTATAAAAACTGGATCCAGTCCTACCGTGACTTACCATTATTAATTAATCAATGGGCCAACGTGGTTCGTTGGGAAATGCGTACCCGTCTCTTTCTTCGCACGGCTGAATTCCTATGGCAAGAAGGCCACACGGCCCATGCTACGAAACAAGAAGCTATTGCGGAAACGGAGCAAATGCTTGAAGTTTATGCAGAATTCGCTGAATCTTTCATGGCAATGCCGGTTGTAAAAGGAATCAAAACAGCGAATGAGCGTTTTGCTGGCGCGGATGAAACTTATTGCATCGAGGCATTAATGCAAGATGGAAAGGCCCTTCAGGCAGGTACTTCACACTTTTTAGGCCAAAACTTCGCAAAGGCTTTCGATGTCAAATTCTTGAGCAAGGAAAACCAATTGGATTATGTTTGGGGAACTTCATGGGGTGTTTCGACCCGCTTGATGGGTGCGTTAATCATGGCACATTCAGATGACCAAGGGTTGGTATTGCCTCCTAAATTGGCCCCAATCCAAGTTGTAATCGTACCGATTTACAAAGGTGAAGATCAATTAAATGCAATTATTGAGAAGGTAAATCCTTTAGTAAAAAGCCTTCGCAAAAATGGCGTGTCAGTTAAATTTGACACCTCAGATAACCAAAGTCCAGGTTTTAAATTTGCCGAATACGAATTAAAAGGAGTTCCTATTCGATTGGCGATTGGGAATCGGGATATGGAGAATGGCACCATTGAATTAGCACGCCGAGATACTCGTGAAAAAACAAGCATGCCCTTTGAAGGAATTGACCAAATTGTTTTAGAAACATTAGAAGATATTCAAACCAAAATCTATGCGAAATCTTTGGCTTTCCGCACCGAAAAAACGCATGTCGTGAATACTTGGGATGAATTCAATGCCAAATTAGAGGAGGGGGGATTTATCTCTGCACACTGGGATGGCAGCTCAGAAACTGAAGAAAAAATCAAAGAATTAACGAAAGCAACGATTCGTTGCATTCCTTTGGACGCCAAAGAAGAGGCTGGCAAATGTATCTTGACAGGAAACCCTTCGAACAAGCGCGTGTTGTTTGCGAGAGCTTATTAATGTAGAGACGCGATACCTCGCGTCTGAACACCCTTTTTTAGCCCCAGGCTTCAGCCTGGGGTTTACAAAATCATTATTTCACCACTCGTTCCAAAACCTCCAGCACCCGATCAATCTCCTCCTTCGTATTATTCTTCGAAAAGGAAAAACGAATCGCAGCACCTGTCGCCGTTGGATTCAAGGCTGAAAGAACATGAGACCCTACCGAAGTTCCGCTCGAACAAGCACTTCCCCCGGAAGCGGAAATTTTCTCGATGTCCAATTGAAATAATAGCATATCTCCATCCGCCACACTTGGGAAGCGAACATTCAAAACCGTATATAAACTATTGTCAACTTCACCGGAACGACCGTTAAATTGAATCCCTGGAAAACGTGCTTGTAATCCCTCAATAAAATACGATTTGATTGATTTAATATGTTCCTTGTGATCATCCATGTGCTCATACGCCATGTTGAGCGCTTTGGCCAAACCCACCATTCCATACACATTTTCCGTTCCACCCCGTTGGTTACGCTCCTGTGCACCACCATGCATTAAGGGATGAAACTTAGCTCCTGCCCGCGCATACAAAAAACCAATCCCCTTCGGACCATGGAATTTGTGTGCCGCTCCTACGAGAAAATCAACAGGCAAGGCTTGCACATCATGCGGAAAATGCCCCATCGTTTGCACGGTGTCAGAATGGAAAATTGCATTGTATTGCTGGCATAATGCTCCTACTGCCTGTAGATCCAACAAGTTGCCAATTTCATTATTTCCATGCATTAAGGACACAAGTGCATTCGAGTTTTCGGCCAATAGACTTTCTAAATGCCCCAAATCAATATCGCCTTCGGCATTGATTTGAACCAAATGAACCTTGACCAAACCTAATTTTTCCCAGGCCTCCGCAGTATGTAAAACGGCATGATGTTCCAATGGAGAGGTGATGATGTTTTTCACTCCACCATATAAAACGGCCGATTGAATCACGGTATTATCTGCTTCCGTACCCCCAGAAGTAAAGAAAATTTCAGCTGGTGAAGCATTTAATAAGGCCGCAACTGCTTTACGCGCCTTCTCGACAATCACTTTGGCTTGTCGGCCATGTGAGTGAATCGACGAGGGATTCGCTGTAAATTGCTCAAACAAGGGTTGCATTTCCTGCCAAACCGCTGGATCCACAGGTGTGGTCGCCGCGTTATCGAGGTAAATAGGTGTCTTCGTTGTTGATGTCATTGTATTATTATTATTTGCTGGCAATCGCTTCGATTACCTGCATGATTTGTTGGGCTAATCCATTCGCTTCTTCTTCCGTAGGAGCCTCCGAATAAATACGAATAATTGGCTCCGTATTGGATTTACGCAAATGCACCCAACGATTAGCAAAATCGATTTTCACTCCATCGATGGTATTGACGCGTTCATCTTTAAATTGTTCTGCTACTGTCGCTAAGATCAAATCCACATTTAAGTCGGCCGAAAGTTCAATCTTATTCTTCGACATGATGTAGGCCGGATATTCGGCACGCAGCGCACTAACTTTTTTATTTTTAGAGGCTAAATGTGTCAAAAACAAACCAATGCCTACGAGCGCATCCCGACCATAATGCGATTCAGGGAAAATAACGCCTCCATTTCCTTCACCGCCAATAATGGCATGTTCGGCTTTCATCTTCGTCACCACATTCACCTCACCCACGGCTGCAGCAAAATAAGTTCCCCCATGCTGATTTGTAACATCTGCCAGCGCACGCGTTGACGATAAATTGGAAACCGTATTCCCCTTTTCTTTTGCTAAAATATAATCGGCAATAGCCACAAGCGTATATTCCTCCCCAAATGGCGCACCATCTTCTGAGATAAAACAAAGACGATCGACATCCGGATCTACAACGATTCCTAAATCATATTTTCCTGATTTCATTTCGGCAATCATGGCCGTCAAGTTTTCAGGCAATGGCTCCGGATTATGGCCAAAATGACCATTCGCTTCCCCAAAAATAACATCGACATGCTGTACACCCAAGGCATTTAACAATTGGGGCACAACGATTCCTCCTGTTGAATTGACCGCATCGACAAGAACCTTGAAATTTTTCGATTGTATTGCTTTGGCATCAACCCATCTTAAACCCAACACATGGTCAATGTGCTGCTGTAGGAAACTGGAATCTTCCGTAATTTTCCCAAGTTCAGTCACCTCGACAAAATTGAAATCCAACTTTTCAGCCAAGAGCAACAAGGCCTTTCCATCTTCATCTGAAATAAACTCACCGGCCGCGTTCAATAGCTTTAATGCATTCCATTGTGCCGGATTGTGGCTCGCCGTGATGATAATTCCGCCGGCCGAGTTCGTCCAAGGCACAGCTAATTCAACCGTGGGTGTCGTCGATAATCCGATGTCCAACACATTCCATCCGAGTCCAATTAAGGTATTGGCCACCAATGAAGAAACCATGGAGCCCGAGATACGCGCATCACGCCCCAAAACAATTTGATTAGACGTAGGATTTGTACTTTTCAACCAAGCGCCATAGCCTGCTGCAAAGGTCACCACGTCGATTGGACTAAGGCCATCACCTGGTTTTCCTCCGATGGTACCACGAATGCCTGAGATAGATTTAATTAATGCCAAAACTGAAAAAGATTAGGGTAAATGGAAGATTAAAATTAAGGAAAATTGAGGAGAATTTATCAGTTTTTTAGGCCAAATTTTCATTCGAACGCGCTAGCTTTGGCAAACCTTCAAGGATTGCCAAAGCTAAGGTGGGGGGGGCCTCGATGTGTTTTTTTTGTACATTTCAGCAATTAAACCTATCAATATGAATTCCAAGCGATTAGAGGCCTTATTGGCTCAAATCAGCCAATTACGCATCGCAGTCATCGGCGACTTTGCCTTGGATTTCTATTACAATTTCAATCCTGTTACGGACGAATTTTCCATCGAAACTGGAAAACAGGTGCAGCATGCATCCAAAACTCAAACTTATTTAGGAGGCGCAGGGAATGTGGCGAAAAACTTAGCATACTTAGGCGTTCAAGTTGACGCCTATGGGCTAAGGGGCGATGATGTATTTGGCAGAGAAATGGAATTCTTAGCTCATTCTCTGAAGATAAATACCCAACAATTAAGAGCAATAAAACAAATTGATACGCCAACCTACAGCAAACCCATGCAAGCGGGTATTGAACAATGTCGCTTGGATTTTGGCACACAAAATCAGCAGTTCCAATTATTTACACTCGAGATCATTCACGAAATGGTCATTCATGCTGCAGCATATGATTGGATTGTCATCAATGAGCAATTTCAAATTCCCCTTTTAAATCAAGCCACCTTAGAATACCTCCAGAAATTTGTGGGGGAACATGCAATCGCCGACTTACGAAGCCTAGGCCCTCATGCATCACAAACCCTGTTAAAAGTGAATGAAACTGAGTTATTCAAAATCATTGGCAAAACTGACGATTTAGAACAAGCGATCAAAACCTGGGTTTCAAAAAGACAAACGCCCGTGCTAGTTACACTCGGCGAAAAAGGCATGGTCTATGCCTCCCCTACTGAATTTCATTGGGAGAAAGCAATCCCTTTGCATGGCCCAATCGACACGGTTGGAGCCGGGGACATGGTCGTAGCTGCTTTCAGTGCTGCAAAAGCAGCCGGTGCGACAGTCGAAGAAGCATGTTCATTAGCTAGTTTAGCAGTCCACGTTACAATCCATAAATTAGGTGAAACAGGTAGCGCAAGTCCACAAGAAATAATCCAAGCAAATGATGCAACAAGAAATTAAAGCGTATACGGAAAATGAATTATTGCCATTTTGGATTCATCGAACGATTGACCCAACTTACGGCGGTTTCATCACCCATTTCGATGAATTTGGGAACGATACAGGGGAAAACGAAAAATCCCTGATCGCTCAAACTCGCTCCGTTTTTACCTATTCACAAGCCTACCGACATGGTTTTGGAGGCCCCATCATGCTCGAGATGGCAAAAAAAGGAGTAAAATTTCTATTAGAAAAAATGTGGGATGCTGAACATGGAGGATTCTACTGGATGACGGACCGTGCAGGAAACGCAACTAATAAACAAAAGATTGGCTATGGCCATAGCTTTGCAATATACAGTTTAAGCGAATTCACATTAGCATCTGGGGATCCCATTGGACTAGAATATGCGGAAAAAGTCTTTGACTTATTACAGAAACACGCTGTAGATACTAATTACGGCGGATATTGGGAATTTTTCGACGAAGGTTGGTCCTTGATGGGGCCTGGTTCGCCTGGCGGAGATCGAAAAACCTTGGACGTACACATGCATCTCATGGAGGCATTTACGACATTATACGAGGCGAGCGGCAAGGCATTGCACCGTCGGAAACTGGAAGAGGTCATCGAAATTTTGATTCATAAAATTATGCATCCTATAACGGGCACGGGGATCCCTCAGTTTTGGGCGGATTGGTCGGTAGCACCACAAATCAAATTCGATGTCGTTTGGGGTTGGGATCGATTTGCAGATGGAGGCCAAAAAGCCTCCTCGACCGATAATACATCCTATGGCCACAATTCAGAATTCGGTTGGCTCCTCATGCATGCCATCAAAATAGGAAAGTTCGACTTAGAAAAATATCGACCAAATTTAGAAAAAGCCTTTTACCATGCCTTAAATCATGGGGTTGATTGGGAATATGGAGGCGTTTATGTGGAAGGCTCGCATACGGGTGAAGCATCAGATTACGAAAAGGAATTTTGGCAACAAGCAGAAATGCTTATTGGGATGCTAGATGCCTATCAATTAACGAAAGACAAACGATTTTTAGCAGCGCATCAACAAGTACATCGTTTTGTTTTTGACAAAATGATTAATCGAAATACTGGCGAATGGTGGCCCTTGATGACAAGAGAGGGCGAGCCTATTTGGCGGCACATGGCGCATAATTGGAAAATAAACTACCATAATGTTCGTTCGATGATTCTCTCGTATGAGAAACTAGGCGAAGTCAACACATGAAAAAAATAGGCTTTTTCCTTTTAATTTCTTGGCATGCTTGGGCGCAAACTGGCCCATCAGCTGCATTAATCCACTATTTCTCAAACCCAAACCAGCGGATTGAAATAAAAAATGATACCCTTTGGGTGTATTGGTTTGAGGCAGCAAACTACCAAAATCCGATGGATTTTCGAGATACGAGCGCCATTGCATTGGGACAAATCGCAGAAGTAAAACTCATTAAAGGGCGAAATGCCTCAAGAGAACGAGGCATTGGTTTGCAAATATATCCATACATGTTTAATAATGAAACGGGCGGATCTACCAATCAAAAAATAGGCCCACAAAAGCTCAATCAAACAAATTCAGCATCACTTTCTCAAAAATTACAAGGACAGGCTGCTGGCGTTGTGATCGGCAATGACAATTCACCGGGAGGCGGCGCCATGGTGCGTATCCATGGAATAGGCTCTATTAACGCAAATAGCCCACTTTATGTGGTCGATGGAGTTCCATTGCAGGGTAATATTAATACGATAAATCCCAACGATATAACCAGTGTTCAAGTATTGAAGGATCCCTCACAAACAGCCCTCTATGGGGTCCGAGGGGCAAATGGAGTTATTGTTATTAGTACAAATAAAAGTGAAGATCATAACATCTCCTTTCACCAATTGAATTTACCCTTGACCATCTGGTCTTGGGGAAATTGGAGCAAAGAAATGCAGAAAAAGAAGGAAGACAAATTAATTAAATCTTGGTTGGAGCGAAAATAAAAAAGCTCACCATAAAGATGAGCTTTTTATCTGTTGACCTACCAGGATTCGAACCTAGAAAACCAGAACCAAAAACTGGTGTGTTACCATTACACCATAGGTCAATACCAATTGTGATGCAAAAGTAAGGCCTTGCTCCCAAAAAATCAAACATCGTTCGAAAAAAAACGAATTATTTATTAGCAAAAAAAACTAACTCCTCATTATCAACGAATTAAACGAGTTCCATAGATGCCACCAAAGCCTCTCCATGAATTTTCTTAACTAAGCCTTGCAATACTTTTCCAGGACCGCATTCAATGAATTCAGTGGCTCCCATGGCAACCATTGTTTCAACCGATTGTGTCCAACGAACGGCTCCAGTCAATTGCGCAATAAGATTTGCTTTGATTTCTGCTGGATCTTGCGATGCTTTGGCATTTACATTTTGAACAATCGGACAAATTGGCTTCAACACTTCTGTTGCTTCAATCGCAGCAGCTAATTCCAGGCGTGCTGGCTCCATGAAGGGAGAGTGAAAAGCCCCCCCGACAGGCAAAGTTAATACACGTTTAGCTCCCGCTTCTTTCAATTGAATTCCTACTGCCTCTATGCCTTCAACAGATCCTGAGATGACAACTTGACCAGGGCAATTATAATTAGCCGCAACAACGGAGGGCCCATAAGCAGCACAAATCTCCTCAATCGTCGCATCTGGCAATCCCAAAACGGCCGCCATGGTACTTGGTTGGATTTCACAAGCCTTTTGCATAGCTAATGCACGCTTATAAACCAATTGCAAGCCATCTTGCCAAGCAAGTCCTCCTGCAGCAACTAAAGCAGAGAATTCGCCTAGAGAGTGGCCCGCAACAACCGAAGGAACAAAATCTTTCCCCAATTTAGCTACCAAGACCGAATGTAAATAAATAGCAGGTTGGGTTACTCGAGTTTGTTTCAATTCCTCATCTGTTCCCTCAAACATAACTTGAGCGAGCGAAAAGCCCAAAATTGCATCCGCCTCATCTACAATTGATTTAGCTGAAGCGTAATTTTCATAAAGATCCTTCGCCATTCCTGGAAATTGAGATCCTTGACCCGGGAAAACATATGCTTTCATTTATTATTTTTTTTATAATTTTGACTTAAATTCAATAGACAAATATAATCAAAGTGGTTTGACATCCCATTTTGAAACCTAATAATACAAATGAATAAATTCATTCATCTTTTTTACATCACGCTACCCAGCATCTTTTTTCTAATCGCTTGCGAAACACAAAATATTATTCCTGAAGTAATTGAAACGGGGACAAAAGTAACATTCGACATTGCCAATTGCCGGAAATTTGTCCAACGAAACAACAACAATGAAGGGGAGATATTTATCACAGGAAGCACTAATACTTCCTTCACATCAGCAAAAATCAAATTCAAAAACTTCCTAGGTGGCCAAGAAACCGGTTGGCTTCCATTAACAAATGACGGTGGGAATAAATTTAGTGGAAGCTTTGTTTTGAAAGGGGGCGGTTATTATCCGCAAGTTGTCATCGAAAACTCAAACCAAGTTCTAGAAGACACCTTAATGCAATGGAACTTCAAAGTGGGTGAAATCTTTGCTGTCATCGGACATTCTTTAGCCGAGGGTCAAGACCCTTATAACATTGATAATTTCGACAAACAATGGTGCGAAGTTATTACTTGGGAGTCAGGAAGAAATGTTTTTTGGGGCCGACTCGGGGATATTTTAAAAACAAGACTGAACGTACCAATCCGAATTTATAATACGGGAATTGGCGGATCGAATTCATTGCAATGGGGCAATTCTGCATGGGGACTCCCTTTTGAAAGCCCCATATTTGATTGGAAACTCCGCTACCCCTATCAGTTTTTCGAAAATAGAATCCTAAACGATTTCCCAAAAACGGGACTAAGGGGTATTCTTGTTATGCATGGAGAAAATGACATTAACTTGACCGAAAATGAAATTGTAGAAGGCACCAAACTTTATATGCAAAAGACAAGGGAACTGCTAAACAAACCTGACCTGACCTTTTTTGTTTCCAAGTGTAATCGCGGGACCGACAATGAAAAAGAAGCCAAAGTTCGGGCTGCTCAAAAAAGAATTTTAGAAGAAATCCCCAATACAATTGTCGGGGCAGATTTACAATCTCTGTTGGAGCCAACATTCCGATACGACGGAACCCACTTCAATTTCAAAGGAATTGAATTTGCCGCGAATAAATGGAGTGAATCGCTATTAGACGCATACTTTACAGCAGTAAAACCATTAGAAAGAAGTAAATGACACCCAATATTGTCATAACTTATCATCGACTCAATCAGAAAATCGAAAATCAGTTTAATTCCAATTTGGGATTAATTAAACTTTCGATCATGCTGTACATTTGTTTTTCATTTCTGTATTTCCCAGAAATCATCACAAAGCGGGCCATTAATTCATGGTCTGTGCAAGATCATAGCATTCAAAGTTTTGTCAACGAAAAAATACAACAACCATTCAAACCAATCCAACGACTTGAAATTGGTGAACATCTTAGCAAACGTGAACTTAGACTAAGCCCCTACCTTATTGGAAAAGTTCTCCACCTCGAAGCTGTAAAATTATTTTACCTTCAAGCAATCGTTTTTTTACCTCTTTTCATATTCTTTTGCCTCAAAACTATTCATCAATTAAGCAAAGACCATGTGATTGCGTTTTACGGAACGATTGCCTTATTGGCCAGTTATGTAGGGAACTCCTTCAATTATGATACCTATTTTTTCGATTCCTTTGCATACTTGGGATTAATCGCGGCAGTTTATTATAGAAACCACTGGAGTTTGATTCCCATTTTACTCGTCACTTATTTCGTTGACGAACGAAGTGTCGTCCCCTCAACCGCGATTTTTATCATATCGAACCTAAACGAAAGCAATCAATTACCCCGCGGGTTTATCAATGCAATTCTTCGAAATCGAACATTTTGGCAAATCGCCTGTGCCATCCTAGTTTATTGCACAATCCGATTGTTCCTATTTTTACATTTTGAATTAAATACGCCGATTGGCCAAGGAAGTGGTATTCGTTTATTTACGGCACTGCGATTCAAATTCAAAGTTCCTGGTGCCCTATTTTCTGCAATCAAATTAAATCTGCTATTGGTATATTTGGCATGTGTCCAACTTTTCAAAACAAAAAATGGGATATTAGCTTATGCTTTCAGCATCATGCTTTCCATCATTTTACTCGTTTCCACAGCTGTGGAAGATGTTACACGAAGCCTTGCCTATGCTTTCCCCTTGCTATTCATTTACTACGCCTTCATTAGCCAAGATGCGAATGAATTGAAAAATAAGCGTTTATTTATTTGCCTGATAGCCGTCATAAATCTGCTGTTACCAACCTATACATTGCTCCTTAAATTATATCAAATACCCTTATTCGGCTGGATTAATCTATTTTTATCTTAATTCGCAAGCATTCGATTTCCGATTCCGTGCTACCCAATCATACCCGCGATCCAACCAAGTATTTGGAAGGAAAAATACCAAACGTAAAGGCTGTGCATACCAGCGCGCGGCATGCATAACTTCCGCTACTGCCTGTGATTTAATGTATAATTTACCCGCTGAAATGACTTTAATGCTATCGACTGCCCAGTTGGGATGTGATGACCATGTAGTTAAAATTTCAGACGAAACGGACTCCAATGGCACAATATCCAAGCCAGACTTACACAAACTAAGCAATACACGCGACGCCCAGCGACAAAAAGAACAGTCCCCATCGATAATGACCAACATCCTATTTAACCAGCTCTAGCCAGCCTTTTAATTGTTTCTTCTCCTTTGTTGTATCCTTTACATCAAACTCTACATCAACTGTATAAAAATAAGTCCCTGCCGACATAGTTTGTCCGCTAGTTGAACGACCATTCCATCCAAATCCTTCAAGATTACCTGAATATTCATATACCAAAGCACCATAACGATCCACAATTTTGGCCGATAGATGCTTGACAAATCGAGGGCAATTCATCGCCTGAAATACATCATTCTTAGTGTCTCCATTAGGGCTAAACAAATTAGGTAAATCGAACGTAGGGCAATTATCTACACATAGGATATTACTCTTTGGACTTTCTATTCCAAGCGAATTCACTGCCACAACATAATAACAAGCAATGTGCGAAAGGAGGTTCTTATCTGTATAAGCAAGGGTTTCCGTTTCGGCCAAACGAACAAATGGGGATGTCGCCGCCTTCGATCCATATATCCGATATTTTTCTATGTTGGGATCACAAGTTCCCGAAACGACAGGTTTCCAAGTCAATCGATTTGACACGCTAGTCGATTCACAATTCGAAGTTTGAATACCGCAATCTGGCAAATCAACTTCCAAAATGGGGGCACATGGTGGATTTAAAACCGCCAATGGCTTAAGGCAAACTTTTTGTGATGCATTTTCGATCCGCATCAAAGGTAAACCATCCCCATAACGACCTACTGTTTGCACATAATAACAATACGTCGAATCCGCAGAAAGGGAAACATCTAATTTCCCATCCGCAGGGATAAAATCTGTTCCAATATCAGTAAATTGATAAGTACCTGGCCCAGCAACAGACACATCCGAAATTTGATTAAAATTTCCAGAACCTTTGAACGTTTCTCTATAAACTCGATGGACCTGAAAATCATTCGACCAAGGCACAAGGGCAGTCCAAGTTAACTTCACCGACTTCACTGCTGTTTGTGCTTGCAAACGCACTGTACTTGCTGGCGTTGGGCTATCCAATAATTTAAAATTCCCATTTTCGGTATAATAAAAATCTACTTGATACCGATAGGCAATTTCTGCAGTATTCAATCCCTTATCTACAAAAAGGGTGTCAGATGTCACACCTACCTCCGCAAATTGTGTTCCTGTTTGTCCTTCAGCACGTTTCAATCGATATTGGTAAGGAGCCCGAAAAACAATTGTATCCAATTTCAAAGGCTTCGTCCAGCGAATCCGAATTTCCCCTGTAGCTACATCCGTTTTGAGCACACTTGCTTGAGTCATTAATGGGGCTGTGGATGGAATAAATGCACAAACAGCTTCGGACATCGGACTATAATTCACTAGGCCTTTTGAATTCTGAAATTCAACGACCAACACATAGGAATAATTAGTGTTTTTCAATAAACCTTCACCCCCATTTTTATCTGTAAAGGTTGTCGAATCAATTCCCACTTCCCCTATTTTTTCAAATCCAGTCGCTTTCATACCGGTAGAACATGCGGTATTCACCACAGGACTACACGCACCCAACCGACGGTACACAAGTGTTTTAGCACCTACCAAGGCACAAGAAAAAGTATTCCAAGTTAAAACGGCATTCGTACCTTGCATGGAAACTTTCAATCCTTTCGGCGCGGGAGCAATAATTTGTATTTTCCAAAGCTTAGAATCTACTAATTTCACTCCATTTCCCACGGTCAACGGTGGATTATCTTCCACCTTAAAAAGTACATCATAAGTTTCCTTACGAATATGTTGGCAGGCAGTTTGCCATCGAAAAGTAGCCTTGGCCGGTGAGTTTTGCTTGGCAATCGAAGCAAAAGTAGCATAAGGCTGCTTTATGGCATAAACCGAATCTATCGCATATACATTCCCAAAACTATAAATTGTCAATGGATCGACACGCCCTGTTTTGGATGGCACATCAATGGCCGTAATATTTTCGTTAATCAAAGCTCCCGCCTGTACACAAACATCTGGTGGCACCGTTATTTTAGGCGCCTTATTATCTACATCCTTCACCTCAATTTGCATATCGCGAACCGTTTCTGAAATCTTCACACCATTTCGCCACTCCTCGATGATAAAGGCACAATTGTACAATCCCAATTCCTGCGGAGCATCCCAGAGCAAATCACCTGTTAATGGATTAATTGTAAAACTTGATGAGAGTGCTGATACCTCATTGGGTTGCCTAAAATTAGGAGCCGACATCCCACGACTTGCTGGACTGCAAGTCTCAGACTCGCCTGTTCTTGAAACAGATAGTCGGTAAGCTAAACTATCCCCTTCCGCATCCACGGCATTCGGATTATGAATAAATACTTGACCTACTACGGCCGTTAAATCTACGGCAGGATTCAATAACAAGGGCGTTGAGTTTTGGCCGAGTCCTGAATTAATTGAAAAAATCGTTTCCACATAAAAAGGCACTTCGACTGAGCGAGTCATGTTTCTTACCCCATCATTCCGATTCGGGATAGCTACAGATACTTTGTAAAACAATGCTGGGGCAGGGTAAGTATATTCAACTTTATAAAGATTCTTGAGCGTTCCGTTTCCGATATCAACAGGGGTTCCGCAACAACGTTTTGCTTTAATTATCGCCGATCCATCGCCAAAACAAAAGTTAACATCAACTTGATCCTGATTTGCCCGATTATTCTCCGTATAAGTCGTCAATGTAAATTCGTAGGTTAAGGTTTTATCTGAAATCCGCCTCACCGTAATTTCCCCACCTTTTAAGTGAGTAGCGAAGGCTTCACCTACTGAGAAGAAAATCAAAAAGAGCAATAAAATAATATTCCGCATAAAACAATCGAGTAGGTAAGCAAGTTACTAAGGCAAAACTAAAATCGTAAAAAAAACCATTTTTTTAAGTGATTAATTTGATTGACAAGCGATTGGATTGTAGTTTTGAAGGCTAAAATTCAGTAGCACAGTTTATCAACGTAAATTGCTCTGAATGTTTTTACCTAAATCTAATAACCTAATTTATGGCTTGGCTAGCAAAATCTCTTAATTCATCCCTTGGAAAAAAGCTCCTCATGGCAATTACAGGCCTATTTTTGATTAGCTTCGTCGTAAAACACTGCGGTTTGAATGCAACCATCTTTTTAAACGATGGGGGTGTCGCATTTAACGAAGGTGCTGAATTCATGGCACACAATCCAATCATCCGAACGATGGAAATCGTGTTGTTTGGTGGTTTATTGTTGCACATTTTTGATGGTCTACGCCTTTGGTTAGACAACAAAAAGAAGCGTCCAATAGCTTATGCTGTCGTTGACGGTGCTGCTAATAGCAAATGGTACTCACGTTCGATGGGTCTTTTGGGAACATTATTATTATTGTTCTTAATCATCCACTTGAAGCATTTCTGGTACTTCTCTCGTTTGACAGAAAATTTAACAGAGTCGCACACCTTATACAATGAAATGCAAATCGTGTTTCAGAGCCCTATTGTAGTTGCCATTTACGTACTTGGCTGTATTTCATTAGGTTACCACTTACTGCATGGTTTCCAAAGTGCATTCCAAACAATGGGATGGAACCATCCAAAATACACACCTACAATCAAGTGCATTGGTGCGATTTATGCTATTGTCATTGCAGCTGCTTTTGCAGCTATGCCAATTGCCTTTTATTTTAATTTGATTCAATAATTCCTCAGCCGATACGATTATGACAAAATTAGACGCTAAAATTCCAGAAGGTTCGCTGGCTGAAAAATGGACCAAATACCGCTCAAGCGTTCCTTTAGTAAACCCGGCCAACAAACGTTCATTAGAAATTGTGATTGTTGGCTCAGGTTTAGCTGGAGCATCTGCTGCAGCCTCGTT
>JACCDH010372166.1_pt1 | contig 17203 bp, 14 predicted proteins | sample 7442481 | NCBI WGS metagenome assembly JACCDH01 (sample SAMN15323433, study PRJNA562643) | freshwater metagenome | isolation source: river surface water | place: USA:Blue River Watershed | collected 2017-08-15
ATATTAATTGGAATAAGGCCATGGCAGTTGTGTTATCGATCGTGGCGTTAGGCTTTTTGGGGTAATTTAGTGCATTCTATCCAATAAATCACCGGCAACTATACTATTTATAAAATCCCATTCTCAATATAGCTGAGGACGAGGTTTCGGAAGTTCGATACGTAGACAAACACGAATATAAAACGTTACCGTTTTTTCCGGAGTACGCCGATGCGCTTGATCGTTATTTTAGCTAGAAACACACAGTAGGTTTTAAAAATGGCCGGGGTAGGGTATAGTCCATGGCATGATTACGCACTATTTTCGGACGATTAAAGATACGGAACTCAAGACACTTGAAGCAGCTCGTCCGGGGGTGTGGGTGCATGTAGTGTCTCCATCGCCAGAAGAACTAGCACAGCTGATCACTGAATTCTCTTTGGATGCAGATATTATTGAAGACGCCCAAGACTTTTTTGAGGTGCCACGACTAGAAAAATCAGATGGTGGGACATACTTTTTTATGAGGTATCCATACCGTGAGACGAAAGAAGATAGTGAAACAGCACCGTTACTGATGATTATGGGTGAATCTTATGTTGTGACGATCGCGCTACGCCCGGTACCTTTCCTTGATGTGATTCTGGCAGGAAAGGAAGCAATTGTAACCACCCAAAAGGCAAAGCTGTTCATCACGATGATTGAGGCCTTGACCAAGTCTTACGATACCGAGCTTGTGCGCTTACGCAAAGCGGTACAAAAAGAACGAGTGCGTCTGACCAAGATTGGTATGCGAGGTATCGAACGTCTTGTGCAGTATGAAACCAAGCTCAATAGTATGGTCGACGCACTGGTACCAACCAATATGTGGCTCCAGCAAGTGCCAAAAGGGAATTATATGCAGTTATTTGCTGATGATATTGACGATATGGAGGATATTATCATTGCAAATAACCAGGTAGTGAACCAAGCGCGGTCTATTTTGAAGACTATTCAGAACATGCGTGGTGGAATTGAGGCAATTATGACGAGTCGTTTGAACAATTCATTGGGGATTCTGACCGTTTTGACTATTTTGCTCACGATTCCGCTAGTGATCGCCTCGCTGTATGGTATGAATGTGAATTTGCCGTTCCAAGACAGTCCGTATGCGTTCCTCTATATTATCGGTACTAATGTATTAGTCCTCAGCCTCCTCGGTTGGTTTTTCCATAAAAAAGGATGGTTTTAGGGAAAATCATTGCTATTTTGATCATGTGTGGTCTAGTTGTGTAGCTGTGGATAAAGTGGATACTACCCCGTAAGGATTAGGCAGGGAGGCCGTCTACCTATATAATGGCTTCAACATGGCAGGTCCAGATACGACAGGCTCATTAGGAAGCCACGAAGAGCGGTTTTTGAAAGCTTTCGAAGAGTATAGCGATGCGCTCTTTCGTCATGCATCATTGCGTATCAGTGATCGCGAACGAGCCATTGACTTGGTGCACGACACATTCACCAAAGTCTGGTCGTACGTACGCAATGGACACGAAATCGAGCAATATCGACCATTCTTGTACAAAGTACTCAATAATTTGATTATTGATGAGTACCGTAAACAGCGCGAGCAGTCTCTTGATGCACTTTTAGAGCAAGAAGGCGTGAGTGAAGCGTCATTTCCTGAACTGACCGAACACTCAGCCGAAGCCCTCGCCGCCACGCTCGATGGGAAGCAGGCGTTTGCACTGGTCGCAACACTGCCTGATGTCTACCGAGAGGTACTGGTATTGCGCTTTGTTGATGGATTAGGTCCAAAAGAAATTAGTGTGTTGGTGGAGGAATCAGAAAACGTCGTATCAGTGCGGATTCACCGCGGACTCAAGTTACTTCGGGATCTTATCGAAAAGAATACGACTGAACGAGAGGAGAATCGAGTAATAAAGCAAAAAAAGAAGTGAGGTATTTATATTATGAAACGCTTTAGCGAACAATTTAAGAAGCAGTCAGAAACCATCCGCTTGGGAGCGGCTGAAAAAGACGTGCTTCGTACTCGTGTGACTGCGTATATGGAATACCATCCATTACCGACGACTCAGTCTGCACCAGTGCGCGCTACTGCCCTGCGAGAGCCTTTTATCATGTGGTCAATGCCAAACCGGGTGGCGAGGGGATTGTTTGCGGTTTGTACTATTTGTTTGGTGGTCGGGGTACCGGCTTTGGCCGAACGAGCCGTGCCTGGTGATTTGCTTTATCCTATGAAAGTGCGGGTTAATGAAGAGGTGGTCAGTTCTCTCACTGGTGCCGGTTACGAAAAAGTTGTATGGGAAACCAAACGTCTCGAGCGTCGTATTGCCGAAGCTCGTGTCTTGGCGAAAGAAGGCCGCCTCACTTCAGCGATAGAAGCAGATGTGATCGCGGCGGTCAGTTCTCATCAGGCTAGTACCGAAGCAGAAATTGCTACACTACGTACAACTGATGCTGATGCCGCTGCCTTGGCAGAGCTTACGTTTGCTTCAGTCCTTGATGTACAGTCTGCCACACTACGAGCGCAAGAGACAGGTAGTACGACCGAAGGTCAATCGACAGTAGCGCTTGCTTTGGCACTTGATGAAGCGCAGGCAAAAGTAGCTGGCAATGGCGAAGCCCCGGTATCATACGAACGCCTCGTGGCACAATTAGAACAAGAAACGACTCGTGGTCGAGAACTACTCGCATCAATCGAAGGTTCAGCTACTGAACAAGAATATAAGGATATCGAGCGACGACTGAGTGATATCGAGCGAAAAGTGGCAGACGGTATGTCTATGTCTGGAACTGATGGAGATGTTGCCATTGAGTCACTAAAGGCAACTTGGCGTGATATGCAAGTGGTGATTACCTTTATGACAGATATTGATGTACGATCAGCTCTGGCACTCGAAGCGCTCGTGCCGATGGTGCTGACCCCAGACGAAGAGCGCGCGTTGGCACATCTCGCATATGCCGAAGCCGAAGCCCAAGTCTTGCGTATTGAGTCGGCTTTGCCTCAAGTAACTGATACTGCCGTGACTGATAAGGTCGCTGCCACATTACCGATGGTACAAGCACTGCTAACCACTGCTACTACGAGTATCGCCTCAGATGTGCGAAGTGCCAGACAATCAGCAGAAGAAGCTCGTGAGTTTACTCGTTCGATTGTTGCGCTACCGAGTTTTGCAGTGGTGACGACTGGCGACGAAATGATGGCGACCATGATGACTACTGCGACGTCGTCAGGCACTTCTACCGCTACCACAACAGAGGAGTTATTGCTGGATGCAGCGACGAGTACAGAAGAGAGTATTTAATAATACAATGAAAACCCCACATCAAGACGATGTGGGGTTTTCTTTTTTGTGATCTCTATTCGATCTCGGCGGTGAGGAGGGCGGTTAAAAACGGAGCCATTGTTTCGGTAAAGATACTGGCGCGACCAGGGATGTCTCCTTGGGTATGCTGTACCAGAGTGGCACCAGTTTCTTCGGTAATAGTGCGGTTGATATGATGTACGGAGATGGCGCGGAGACTACCGGTACCGTCTTTGGCGTCGTCACCTCGTGTAGTAATCATCCCGATCACTTCGCCACGACTGCTCACAATTGGTCCACCAGAAGCGCCCTGTTGACCCATAGTACTGCCACGCAAGGCGAGAATGTCTGGTTGATTGTTGCCAAAGGTAAAGAGTTCTGAAATGGTGGTAGTAGCACGCATAGCGAGGAGATTGGATGCGGTGTCTAGTCCTGGTGTACCAGCTGGATACCCTGCTGCCAAGACAGGTTGTGTCACAATGTCTGGTACCAACGTAGCAGCCAGCTCGAGCGCAGGGAAACGAGCCGGTAAATCAGTACCGTCCACGCTACTTGCTACATACAACAAAGCATAATCACGTTCACCAGTTCCGCTAGGGGCAGGGGTGTCGATCATGGCAGCGTGTTCTTGTACCCAGGCTGGTGGAATATAGAGTAGTTCGGCTGTGTACCGAGGAGCCGCTGGAGAACCATTGCGAACCGTACAGTCTGCGTCACCCAAGGCATCTGTTTCTTCGAGGAGTAGGAATTGGGCGACGTGTGCATTGGTCATAATAATACCCTGTTCACTAATGAAGAATCCGGTACCGGTAGTGGTGCGGATACTACGATCGGTAGTGAAAGTACAGTAAATGTTTACGATTGCATCAGTCGGGTCAGTCAGTGGGGCGGGGGCTTGGGCTGGGACACTTTCGATGACCGTGGCTTGTTGGTAGGCTGCACTGCGTAAAAGAATATCGGGAATATTCGCAAAAAGTGATTCGAGTTTGGTCAGTGAGGTGGTTTCGGGTTCGGTGTCTACCACTGGTGGTGTTTCACTAGTGGTTTCCATAACTACGGGTTCTTCTCCAAGTAAATTAGAAATACCGACAGCCAGGTAATTGGTAAAACTCAAATACGCGACCAGTCCTGCGACCGCGAGATCAATAATAAATTGCATACTCTGTAGTATAGCAAGAGATGGTGGAATTTTTTACTAAAGGGTGGTAGAATCTCGGCACTTCAGGTTATACTGAAATTAGAGGGTTGCGGGCGTAGTTTAGTGGTAAAATGACTGGCTTCCAACCAGTAGATGGGAGTTCGATTCTTCTCGCCCGCACACATATGTTTCCGAAAAAGCCCTACAAGGGGCTTTTTCGTTTGAAACTAGAGTGGTGCACTTTCGATTTGTATTGCGTGTATATTGAAGAGTGATACTATGTAAATCGAGCGATAAAGGACGTGATGCCCTGCGTTAAGCTTTGGGGAGTCGGGTGTAGACTTTGATCCAAAGATCTCCGATGAGGAAACTCAGCCAACAGCAATGCAAATATTGCAGGATTGGTTATCAAACTCTTTTCGGGGTTTGAGGCTTAAGACGGGTCAGTGTTTGTACTGACTCGTTTTTAGTTTTCATACAGATAGTAATTGAAACAAAAAACACCCGGCTGAGGGTGTTTTTTGTTTTGTGGTGGGAAACGTGAAAAGTCAATCACCGCTCCCTATAGCGTTTACCTCCGCTACGTTCACAATTATATCATGTGTGCATACACTGCCTAGTGGGGACAGGTGGTGGATAATACAAAACAGGCAAGACTCATAGTCTTGCCTGTTTTGTATATATACCGGAAGGGTATTATTTTACTGAATCCTTGAGTGCCTTGGCAGCGCGGAACTTTGGAGCTCGCATTGCAGGTACCTTTACAGTCTCACCAGTACGTGGGTTACGTGCTTCGCGCGCAGCACGCTTCTTAGCTTCGAAAATACCAAAGCCAGCAATTGAAACCTGGTCACCGTCTTTAAGAGCGGCTTCGATATTACTAAATACTGCATCGACTGCACGTTCTGCATCAGCCTTGGTAGAGCCAAGAACTTCGTGCACTTTAGCGATGATGTCTGCTTTGTTCATAGTACGGAAATTATGTTGGTCGATTAATTGTGGTCTGCTCTTGTGACGCAGAGCCGCGCTGCCGAAAATTGGCTTATCATCATTATATAGCAATGATATTCCTCTGCAATGACTTTCATATCAAAAAATGTGTGTTGTAATTTTGGGGCGATTCTGTCCCTGTGGTACGATAATGCTCATGATAAAAATTGGAGTGATGGGTGCGGTAGGGAGTTTTTCGGAACAAGCTGGTGAATTGTATCGTAACCGGGAAGGATTGTATGCGAGTGAAATTGTGCCATTAGTAACGGCTGATGCAGTGTTACGTGCCTTATCAGAAAAGGCGATAGATAAGGCTATATTTCCAGTGATGAATAACAATGGTGGAATTGTTATAGAAGCCATGCACGCCATGGCCACATACACGTTTACTATCGAAACGATGTTTGATATGGATATTCATCATATGCTACTAGTCCAGCCCGGTGTGATTGCCGCCGATATTACTGCGGTGGTGTCACACGATCAAGCGCTCAAGCAGTGTCGACAGTATTTGGAGCGTGAGTGGCATACTGCAGAAATTATGCCGTATCGTGACACCGCACAAGCGGCAGCTGATCTGTCTACCGGTCTATTGCCACGGTCGACTGCGGTCATTGCGTCGCGTCGAGCAGCGGACGTATATGGACTACAAATACTGCAAGCGTCGATTGAAGACGCGCAAGTGAATAAGACCACCTTTGTAGTAGCGCATGTATAGTTGTTTCCACGGCTACACAAAAATGGACAACCACGAGGGTTGTCCATTTTGTATTTACCGAGCGTAGCTGACGACGCGGGTTTCGCGGATAACGTGTACTTTGATTTCTCCTGGATAACGGAGCTTGGCCTCGATAGTGGTAGCGATTGTACGCGCGAGGGTGTGCGTATCGTACTCATTGAGGGTGAGGGGATTTACCAAGACGCGGATTTCTCGACCGGCGGCGATCGCAAATGCCTTTTCTACGCCTTCAATAGTAGTGGCGATCGCTTCGAGATCAGAGAGACGTTTGATGTAGTTCTCGATTGAGTCACGACGGGCACCGGGGCGAGCACCAGAGAGCGCGTCACAGACTTGTACGATGATTGACTCTGGTGTTTCGTATGGATATTCTTCGTGGTGAGCGCGCATGGCGAGGATGACTGCTTCCTCGACACCGTATTTCTGGAGAATACGAATACCAATCTCCACATGTGTCCCCGCCACTTCGTGACTAACGGTCTTGCCAATATCGTGTAGCAAGGCACCGGCGCGAGCAATGGCGACATCAGCTCCTACTTCTTCGGCGATGATGGCTGCCATATTGGCCATTTCGACTGAGTGCCAGAGAACATTCTGGCCATAACTGGTACGGAAATGCAGACGACCAAGAATTGCCACTAAGTCTGGATGGAGGTTCGGCACTCCCGCTTCAAAACAGGCTTTTTCACCCATTTTGCGCACGGTTCCCGCTACTTCTTTCCGTGCCAGTTCTACACTTTCCTCGATTTTGGCTGGCTGGATACGACCGTCTTTGACGAGGGCTTCCATGGCGACGCGGGCGATTTCGCGGCGAATCGGATCAAATGACGAGAGTACGACATACCCAGGTGTTTCGTCAACGAGGACATCTACCCCCGTTGCGCGCTCAAAGGCGCGAACATTTCGACCTTCTTTACCAATCACCTTACCTTTGATGTCATCGGTCGGGATTTCGACATGTGCGGTCATGACGCTTGTCGGCATATTGTTGCCAACTCGATGCATAGCAGCCAAGAGTATGTTCTGAGCCTTTGCTTCAAACTGCTCTTCGTTGAATTGTTCAATCTTACGCAAGTGGGTGACCAGATCACTGGCTCGTTCTAGCTCCACTTTTTCTATTATGCGGGCAAATGCTTCTTGTCTCGTGACACCAGCGATACTTTCGAGTCGTTCATCGAGTTCGTGCTTCCGTTCATCAAGACGGGCTTTCAGAGTTTTTACTTCTTCGATTTTCTGGCGCACCACTTCTTTTTGGGAATCGATATCAATCTGACGATTATCGAGTATCTCTTCTCGTTTCAATAGGTGAAGCTCTTTTTGATGGAGCTTTTCTTCGGTGACTTTTTCATCGTTCTTGGCACTCAATATAAGAGCATCAGCTTTTTCTTCAGCTTTTTCAATTATTTTGAGTATCTTTTCGTCAGTTTCAACCAATCGCTCTTTGATTTGGAGTTCTATCGAACTCTTTTTACTCAAGGCATGGAGATAGCGGAGGTAGTAACCTGCACCAAGGCCGAGCCCGAGACTTACGATCACCGTAAGGAATAGGGGTAAAGGGGGCATACAACAGTACAATTAGCAGTAAATACAAAGGAATACAGTCAAAAAGGCCAATTCAGAAGTAATTTTACAGTACCAGAAAATAATAGGTACGTAAAGCGGGCGACCATAGTGGTCGCCCGCGATGTACGTGCATATGTTATTTGTAGATTTGATCGACGATACCGTACGTCTTGGCTTCCTCGGCATCCATAAAGAGGTCACGATCAACGTCTTTTTCAATTTGCTGGAGCTTTTGACCGGTGGCCTTCGATAGCATTTTGTTGAGACGGTCACGGGTCTTGAGGATATGCTTGGCAGTAATATCGATATCGGAGGCCTGACCGTACGCGCCACCAGATGGCTGGTGAATCATTACTTCAGCGTTGGGGAGGATAGCACGCTTACCTTTGGCACCTTGTGAGAGGATCAGTGAACCCATAGAGGCAGCGAGGCCGACACAGACAGTCGCTACGTCTGGCTTGATGTGGTGCATGGTGTCGATAATCGAGAGCCCAGCGGTAACACTACCGCCTGGTGAGTTGATATAGAGGAAGATATCCTTCTTTGGATCTTCTGACTCGAGGAACAAAAGTTGGGCTACGATTAGATTGGCCATGTAATCTTCGATTGGCCCAGTGACAAAGATGATACGTTCACGGAGGAGACGTGAATAAATATCATAGGCTCGTTCACCACCTTGGGTTTTTTCGATGACCATCGGGACGAGGTTACTTTGGATTGTTTCGGATTCTGATTTCATGTTGAGGTAAATAGTTAGTGTATTATGAATCATTAGTATTTTTTCAATCCCGTCCTCGTTTCACTGCGGAGGATTTCAAAACTACTAATGAGTCACCTTGCGCTTAATAGAATGTCAGTATGCGCATCTTCATCGTAGCAAATACGGTACAAAAAGGGAAATGAAACAATATTGCAGATAATCACCAAGAGTACATTGTGCGGATAGATTTATGTAGTCACGACCTCTGGATCAGCTGTGTACATTTTGTACTGATCAATTGCTGGTATAAAAAAGCCCGGTTTGTGGCCGGACGTGGGTAAAGGGACGGGGGGCGGAACTCATTCCCAATTCCGCCCCCTTAGCTGGGAAGAGAGGGTGCTTCCCAGCTTCGCGCCGCTGCCTCTGCAAAGCAGGCGCCCTGTGTGTAAGTATATAAGATTCTAACTATTTGAACAGTGTATACAAAACAACAGCCGGTATATATACCGGCTGTTGTTTTTGCTTTCACTACTGAGTTTCTAGCATCTTCATCACCGCTTCGTTCTGCATGACACTAGCGACATAGATAGCGACTCGGTGTGGGTCGGCGTCTTTGTACTGGCTTGTGAGTTGTTCTACCTGGCTCTTGAGCTGGGCTTCGTCTGGCTTTACTGCTTCTTTTTTGGCGATTTCATTTAATACGAGTTGGAGTTTGGCGCGCTTCTCGGCGGCGGGAGTCCACTCGGCTGATAGTTCAGCCTTGGTTTTTTTGATATGAGCGAAGTAGTCATCCATCTTGAGGTTGGCTCGTTCGAGGTCTTCGTTCATTTGGGCAAACATCTGGTTCAGTTCACTGTCGATGAGTACTTGCGGAAGCTCCATAGTAGTGGCTGCAATGATAGTGTCAGTGATCGCGGCGCGATGAGCTCCCTCTACTTCACGTTTCTTTTCGATGGCGAGGTGCTCACGTACTTTGTCTTTGAAATCAGCGACAGTAGTGAATTGACCAGGCTGACCAAGACCAGCGACCACTTCGTCAGTAAGTGCAGGGAGTGGCAACTTTTTGAAATCTTCTTCGGTTTCGATTGGGTCTACGGTATCAGGGGTCGATACATCTGCAGCATCACCTTCTTCAGTACTGGTGGTAGCTACCGCTTTTGCTTGGAGTCGGTCGTACGCGACTTTTTGGCGTAAGATGTCTTCAATTTGTTTATCTACCTCAGCATCAGTTACTTCGGTACTGGCTTTGGTCGTATTGACCTCTTTGGCGAGCGCTTTGTAGTCTGGAAGTGTGATTGCTGGCAATACAGCGACCACAGCAGTAAAGCCGAGTGGATTTTCAGGAGCGATTTTGGTGATATCGATTTTTGGGTATCCAATGACATCGAGGTTATGGGCTTCGATGATGTGAGGGTACATATGACCAATAGCGCGTTCGGCCATTTCTACCAAGATAGTCATTTCACCGAGTCTTTGGACGAGCATTGACTCTGGTACGTGGCCAGGGCGGAAGCCGTCAATTGCTACGTTTTGTCCTAGTTTTTTGATAGCAGCGCTGCGTTCTACCACTAATTCAGCCCAGGGGATTTCCCCACTAATTTTGACCGTTGAGCCGGCTTCCCGGGTAACGGTAAAAGCGCTCGTAAAATCAATATCGTGATGATGATGTGCGTGTGACATAGTGTTGGCTAGTGTACTGATATATAGATAAATTGCAACCTAGTAGTGACAACAATACCGTACCTAGATTAGGTACGGTATTGCCTGGTACTATCGGTCGGTGTTACTGAGCTTGGGTAGCTGCTTCTAATTCGGTTTCTACTGCTTGCATATTGGTATCGATATCATCAAGATTGAGGCTTTCGACATCGGCGCCAATTACCTCGAGATCATCTGAAGTGCTGACAACATCAGTCGTTGCGGTGCGGGCTTCGGCAGTTGCACTTTCTGGCTCATTATTCATCTCGGCCGTTGGTCTCGTCGGTGCTGGGGCTATCGGGGTAGACATAACGATGGTGTACCAATAATAAATACCGCCAAGCAACGCCACCAAAATCGCAAATAATAGTATCAGGATGGGAGTATTGATAAGTGATTGATTGGCGGTACTTTCATCGACTGGCGCCATATCGACAGGGATTTTCATTTCTTCACCTTCGAAATTTGGTTCTACTACGGGTTGATTTGGATTCATACTATGCTTATTCTACGTCACTTACCTCGCGAGGGGAATCAGTTGGTGTGGGTGTGGTAGTAGCGGTACGTAATAATAACAATGTATCTACCAATGCCTGATGAGCAGAGCGGATACTTCTACTTATACCCTGATACGTCTCTTTCAAGATTAGCCAGCGTTCACGAGGTGTTTCGCTTCCTACAAAAGCCGCCACATCAGCATCAATACGCACTAAGGCGATTTCGGCTTCTGTGAGCGCCGCTCGTGCTTCGGCGAGCTTGGTGCGAGCAGTGGTGGTATCGAGTCCTTCACTGTCTAATTTGGTTGCCCGTGATTCTAAGCGATTGGCAATATTGGTGAGGCGTCTGGCGGTAGCATCCAGCCGATTACTGATATTGGCAGTGAGATTCGTAATTCGTGTCTGAGCCAAAGGTGGCAAGGTGGTACGACCATTATTACTGACAGTAGCAGTCGGAACAATCGCCGTATCGTTGCTCGTGATCTCGGTTGATGAAGTCGCCACTGCATCAGTGGTTGTTTGGGCGTGGACAGCTGTGCTGTACCAACAGATACTAATAAAGATACCAACGTAGAATAATTTCATATATATGCAAAACAGTATAGCCTCCAGAGACATTTTCGTCTTTGGAGGCTATACACAGTGTATTGATGATAGCTACAGCTTGAGAGCAGGCAGGATTTGTTTTTTGCGTGAGACGATACCAGGCAAGACTTCGGTATCAGTGGTGACAGACACCTCAAAAGAAGCACTGATCACTTGTTTGGTGAGATCACTATATGTCAGAACAGTGGCCTCTTCTTTGAGAATATCAACAACGAAGAACAATACGTCATCGATATCACCTTCGGTTGTGATGCATTCGCGGATCGCAGTCAGGATGCCTTCAGTGCGTGCAAATACCGTCGCTGGATTGGTGGTTTCGACCACTGAGACACGGAAGTTTTTGTCACCGACTGCAAATTTCTTACTATCAAGCTTCACGAGCCCGCTATCGGTAAAGCCAGAAATATCAGACTTGGCCGCGAACATCTCGTCGGCGTAGGTGCTGATGTCGACACCGATCAATGTCGCGAGCTGCTCGGCCACATCTTTGTCATGTGGAGTAGTGGTCGGTGAGCGAAAGCCCAGCGTGTCAGAGAGGATTGCAGACAATATGAGTCCGGCGATGTCAGTCGAGATGGTGTGACCGTGCGCGGTAATTTCATCAAATAAGACCGTTGCGGTACACGCCAGCGGGCGAACAGTGATCGTGGTCGGTACGTCGGTAGTCAGTCCACCGACGAGCTTGTGGTGATCATAGAGTGCCAGCAGTTGCATCTCATTGATGTTGCTCGGTAATTCCTGAGGATTATTAGTATCTACCACTACCACTTCCGTGCCAGGAATAAGGGCTGGTAATAATTCAGGGACACTTTGATTAAAGCGTTGCAAAACAAAACTTGTTTCACTATTCAGTTCGCCGAGTACAAATGGCGTTGCCTCGTGCGAGGTATGGGTATTCAAATACCAGGCCCATACAATCGCCGAACAAGTCGCATCGGTGTCAGGTGATAAGTGTCCAAAAACGTGTACCATATATATGTATTACGGAAGTAAGAAGTGTAGTGTAGAGCAAGGTCATCAGTGATGCAAGGAGTGTGCTCTGCTAGGAATAATTTTCTGAAGCAAAAATATATTGTTCAATGAATATTTTTTTCATCGGTAATATAGATAGTTGTTCGTAAAAAGCTAACAGTGAAGCGCGGTATTGAATCTCATCAACATTGCGGTACGATAGTGGTGCTAGTTTGTTTGCTAATAGTAATGCATTGGCAACCAGCCGTGCAGTGCGTTTGTTACCGTCAACGAACGGTTGTACGTAACTTATTCCAATCAGTGCAGTTAATGCTTTTTCAAAACCACGAGGACAGCTATTGATTGCTCTGATGCAAGATTCTAATGCTTCACCAATTTGAAATTGATTATCGAGCGGTCGATAGGTTGAGCCGGTAATACCCATTGCACTTTTGCGTAGTCCAGTATCGTGTAGTAGTCCTGTCATAAGAAGCTCGTGCACTTTTTCGATAAAACTACGTGTTAGGTGAGTTTGGTTACGAGTTTGTTCCAATACAAACTCAAAAGCAATTTTGTGATTCAAAATCATGGTTGTTTCTTCTGGTGTGTTTGTTTTAGATGGGATTCCTTCTCGTAATAGAAGTTCTGTATCAAGTAATGTATAGGTGTTACCTTCAATCTTTGATGATTTCCAAGATAATTCAATAATAAAGCGTTCCAGCTCACGGCTACGAATATCAGCTGATTGCGTAGCTACTCGAGTTTGATACGAGTCAGTATTGAACTGTAAAGTAGCCAGTTCGTTATTGGAAAATAGTACTTGTGGCCAGTGTTGCCATATATCGAATTGATATGAAGTTAAGGCACCGAGACGTATATCTGGTTCTTCGGCACCATAACTCGAAGCTTCGACCGGTAGAAAAAATCGTCCCGCGGTAGGAATAAAATATACTAATGAGCGACCACCACCTCTTGTCGTTAAAACGCCCGCTTCTACCAAGTCACTCAAGTCGCGTTTCAAGGTACGTTCACTGGTATTTTGTCCCAGAATGGTAAATAACTCCGAAAAGGCAACTTCAGACCGTAACTTTATTTGACTCGTAATTTCTAGTTGTCTGGGGGTAATATTGAACATATGTGGGTTATTCGTGCCAAATTATAGCGTTATTCGTGCCAAATTGGCACGAATAACGCACACTTTTGGCACGAATACGATTATTTTGAACAATCTACTACACTCTGCATAGACAAAAACGCAAAAGCCACAAGGAGTACTTGTGGCTTTTGCGTTTTTACTAGAATGCTTATTTAGTTTCTTCTGCTTCTACCAATGCTTCGGCTTCTTCGGGAGTGTCTATTTCGTCCATTTCATCGGTGTCTGGATTGACTGCATCTCGATCGCCAGTTGCGGCATCTTCTTCGATACCGGCTGGTTCGGTTGTGGTGCCATCAGCGACGTCTAGCTCATCATCTTCGAGTGCAAGTGGCTCATCGGCTGGAGCTTCGATATCAGTACGGCCTGATTCGTCGGCTTCAGCGAGTGGGGTACCAGTCTGGGTTGATACAATATCAATCTTCCAACCAGTGAGCTTGGCAGCGAGACGGACGTTTTGTCCACCACGACCAATCGCGAGCGATTGCTGATCACTTGCTACCTCCACGATCGCATGACCGCGGTCACCGGTTTCGGCGTTTGGTTCGGCAGCAATAGTCACGCTCGTGACGCGGGCTGGTGAGAGGGCATCTTCGATAAAGGTGGCCGCGTCTGGTGACCATTCGATGATGTCGATTTTTTCACCACCAAGTTCACTCATCACGGTTGAGACACGTACACCACGCTGTCCAACCATAGATCCGACCGGATCGATGTGTGAGTCAGTCGCGTGCACCGCGATCTTTGATCGTGCTCCTGCTTCGCGGGCAATTGATTTTACTTCGACAGTACCGTTCTGGAGTTCGGGCGCTTCGATCGCAAAGAGTCCAGCGAGGAAATCTCCATGAGCTCGCGAGAGCTTAAGGAAAATACCCCGTGGAGTTTCTTCTACTGCTACGAGTAAGGCGCGAACACGTTCTCCTGGTTTGAATCGCTCGCCAGGAATTTGTTCATCGTAGGGCATGATAGCTGTGATACGACCAAGGTCAACATAGAGATTACCGCGTTCAAAACGCTGGACATGTCCCATAACAAGATCACCTTCTTTTTGACCAAATTCCGCCAACGCCGATTCTTTCTCAGCTTCACGGATTTTCTGCACAATCACCTGCTTGGCTGTTTGGGCAGCAATACGGCCGAAGTCTGCTTTTGATTCGAGTGGGAAAATCAGTTCGTCGCCGAGCTGTACATCCTTTTTAATCATACGAGCAGTCGCAATCATGATGTGCTTCTCTTCGTCAAAACGAATCTTCTTTTGGTCGTCACCGACTACGACCTCTTCTTCGGTCTCTTCTTCACCTTCGACGGGTTCGTCGGTACGGAGCATGCTTTCATCCACGGCGATTTTTACCTGATTAAAAATCGTATCGCCCGAAGCAAGATCAAAGCGGCAGGTAACTACCTGTCCACGCTTTCCAAATTCTTTTTTGTACGCGGTGGCGAGGGCCTGTTCGATAGCATCGATCATTTTCTCGCGCGAGATACCACGTTCTTCTTCCATTTCGCCTAAAACGGCATGAATCACTTTTAGATCAAACATATGTAGTTGTTGTGGGGTATTCCCCAGTTATTGCAATAATAGTGGTGTACAGACAGGAGTGCCTCTACGTGGTGACAAGAAGCGCGGGCCAAAGGCCCGCGCAAAAGTCTTTTATACTATATCGTAGTCCACGAAAAACGCAAAGGTTTACGGAACTGTTGAGAGAACTGCTATACTACAAAAATGAAAGACGTTCAGGAACTAAGTCGTATTGATTCATGTAATGCAAGGCATGATAAAAATTGGTATGTTTCAGTGATTGCAGATGCGTATAGATCGGGTTATTCATTAGATTTACCCGAACTCGAAGTGTTTGGTGTAGGAGAAGTGAATATGGAGGCAGTTAGTGAATTCACCTTCGCTTTGGTTGATTTTATAGAGAGGAAAGAACAAGAAGCTGATGAAGAAGATCTAGAGTACTTATACCACTTTGGTGAGAGTATACATGCAGATTTTTTTTCAGCATCACCTAGTCTGATAAATTACATACGATTGCCTGATCGTCTAAAATTGATGACGAGAGCGACAAGAAGTAAGGTTATACAAGGAACCTTCGGGAGTGTGTTTGTTGGTGAAACTGTCTACGATGTTTCATTTATGAAAGGCCGCCTTGATGAGGTCGCCATAAAAGCGATGAATGATTTGTCGGTTCCAGAAAAACTTGATCTACTTCATCAGCTTCGCACAGTTGGTGCACAAGCTATTGCAAATGGCGAATGGGCACGTCCTGCATATAACCAAGTTCGTCAGACGTACGAAACATGCATGAAATCAGAAGATTCGACTGTCTTTGTACAATTAGCTGCCGAAGCAGGTCTAGAAACCCTTGATAAAGAGTATGAAAATCCGCAACTTGGTGTCGTTCGATTCAAAGGGCAAACTTCTGATTCACGTTTGGATACGAGATTCTCTGATGAACAGGTTACAACAATAACCAATAAGTTTTTTTCAACATATTCCCTTGATCAGGTTGTCTCACACACTGCCTTAATGTTACCTGCAACCAAAGACTCGCTTATATGTATGGATCGCTCTGGCCTTGCGTCAGGAGTTATCAAAATAAACGTTCCGGAGTTTCTTTCGGCATCCACACCTGAACTAGATTTTGATGTAAATCAATATCGTCTCTACAAACAACAGCTTGAGGCGGCTGAACATTTTCCAGATCTAAAAAGGCATGATGCGATAGTCAGTCTATATCATGCTATATACAACGAGTATGTTGAAGACTTTCTCGTGGCTGGCGATATTGAAAATCCCGCTAAAGTGTTCGCCAAAATATTGCCTATTCTAAGTGAACAAGAATGGCGGGTGTACTTCGCTGGAGAATTGAAGCACCGTGAGTACCCATCAAAAGATAAATTGTACTCTGAGGTAGCTGATGAAAACGGTAGGGTGAGCTACGAATTTGTAACTAGTCTTTTTCAATATAGTGATCAATTGGGTGAAGAATACGAAGATGACTTTTTCGAGCTTGAGACTGCGCTTGAAGATGAAGACTTAGAATATGCTTTTGAATGTGCATCCAGAATTTGTCGACGGTCATATTTAGAACAAGAAGAAATAGCGATTGAACTAAAAGTGGCAGCGCTGTGGTTAGAATTTGAGTCTGAATCGAGAATTGAATTATTGCGAGGCCTGTCAACACTTGAAGAAATCGAGCAGGAAAGGCAAAAGTTGCGGAAGTATATTGAAGAGAGGGTTGGCGATCATGTGCCAACAAGGACTCAGTTTAATGAGTCAGATATCGCATTACGGCGTACAGTTGCCAGCTTGGAAGCGGAAGTATCAGAAGCTCACCAAGCAAATTTTGCCGCAGCTGAGAATTCATATAATGCTGGTATGAATGAACTGCTGCAATCTCAGGAAATTCGTGCGCGGGCAGAGGTTGTCACAAAAATTGAGGCTAATCTTGATGCATTAGGTGAGAAACTACGTACCTTGATAGAAAGTAAACTGGCTATAGCAGAAGATCTTCCGCAATTAGAACTCATTTCCTTCAAATCACTTGTTGCGGAGTTAAAGGGCTATACCAATTCTGACAAAGTAAGTGAAGAAGACGTACTTTTATTCCAGCATGTTCACTCAGATGACTTATCTCGCAAAATTGAGACGTCTTTTGGGTTTTTATTGTCTGAATTAACCACACAAGAACAATTTTACTTCCTCAATTACCTCAAACATACAACCGTCTTATCAGCCGAAACCATAAAAGTTTTTATTCAGTCGTATGGTGTCACTGGGATGCGTACATTTCTTGCACTCGAACAAGGTGGTAAAGAACTAGGTGATAAAATTGTAACTTTTGGGCAATATCCAGAACTCGCTGAAAAAGTGTTCCGCC
>JACCDH010431854.1_pt1 | contig 17203 bp, 8 predicted proteins | sample 7442481 | NCBI WGS metagenome assembly JACCDH01 (sample SAMN15323433, study PRJNA562643) | freshwater metagenome | isolation source: river surface water | place: USA:Blue River Watershed | collected 2017-08-15
GAAATCTCAAATGAAAAGTTGAACTTATTGCATGATAAAATTGAACAATATTGTTTGTCTAAGCCTTATCTAAACCCTGATTTTAGCCTTTCCACCATGTCGGCCGATATTGATATTCCAGTTCATCATATTAGTTATTACTTTAATGAGCACTTGGGAATTAATTTCAATACTTGGAAGAATGATCTTAAAATTGAACATGTGATCTATTTAATCCGCAAAGGTTCGGGTGAAATATTGACATTAGATGCCTTGGCAAAACAGGCAGGTTTTGGATCTAGGACCAGTTTCTTTACTTCCTTCAAACAAAAAGTTGGGGTTACTCCTTCTGAATATTTGAATAATCTAGATTAATGTCTATTTTATTTGCGATAAATGTCTATAAATATGTACGGATTTCCGAAATTTAGACAATCTTCTTTATTTAGACATTAGTCTATAAATTATAACCAATTAATTTCGCGCCCACTCTCACAAGGAGTGGGTTTTTTATTTTGTCAAAATGGCAAATAGTAGATAAATGTCTAATATATTTTTAATAACATATGAATAAGATTAAATGTGTTTTTTTCGTAATGTGCGCAACCTTGATTTGTTCCTTTGCAACTGCTCAGGTGAATGATAGTATACCGGTTAAGACGGGTATTTTTTCCAAGCTTAATTTCTCTAAAATTCAGTTACCTAAGTTTAAATTCCTAAAAAAGGATTCTAGCATCGTAAAAACAGATGAATTAAAAGTAAAAAACACGGATTCGCCAAAAGTTGAGAAAGTAAAGGATACTGCTAAGAAAGTGAGCTTCTTAACAAAGCTAAAATTTAATAATAAAGCTGAGTTGAAAACTGATAGTGCAATAGTTGTTGCCCCAGTAGTTGAGAAAGTAAAGGATACTGCTAAGAAAGTGAGCTTCTTAACAAAGCTAAAATTTAATAAGAAAGCTGAGACGAAAATTGATAGTGCAATAGTTGTTGCCCCAGTAGTTGAGAAAGTAAAGGATACTGCTAAGAAATTGAGCTTCTTAACTAAGCTAAAATTTAATAAGAAAGCTGAGTCGAAAATTGATAGTGCAATTGTTGTTGCCCCAAAAGTTGAGAAAGTAAAGGATACTGCTAAGAAAGTGAGCTTCTTAACTAAGCTAAAATTAAATAAGAAAGCTGAGTCGAAAATTGATAGTGCAATTGTTGTTGCCCCAGTAGTTGAGAAAGTAAAGGATACTGCTAAGAAATTGAGCTTCTTAACTAAGCTAAAATTAAATAAGAAAGCTGAGTCGAAAATTGATAGTGCAATAGTTGTTGCCCCAGTAGTTGAGAAAGTAAAGGATACTGCTAAGAAATTGAGCTTCTTAACAAAGCTAAAATTTAATAAGAAAGCTGAGTTGAAAACTGATAGTGCAATTGTTGTTGCCCCATTAGTTGAGAAAGTAAAGGATACTGCTAAGAAAGTTAGCTTCTTAACTAAGCTAAAATTTAATAAGAAAGCTGAGTCGAAAACTGATAATTCAAATGTTGTTGCCCCAGTAGTTGAGAAAGTAAAAGATACAATCTCAGTTTATAAATCTATCAAGGAGCAGTTTTTGAAGTATACAGCAACTACTACAGTTTCATTGTTGTCAGGTGCTAATTTCTCAAAACAAATTGTTGATGTTGGTGATTTTAATTCGAATTTCAATTATATCTATTCTGATATAAATAATGACGTTTATAAAACTGGTTATTTTGGTGGGATTCGTTTAGATGGTATGTTCAAGCAAAAGCATGAGTATTCATTGAGTGTAAGTATAGGCAAACTTAGTTCAGGCGCAAGCTATATTAATTCAAGTAGTTTGGGGCCAGTAGTAGGTAGCTTCTCGACATTTAAAGCAGAGGATCACTTTTTCACGATGAATGTTGCTGCGCACTATAAAAAATTAATTCCTTATGGCGATTTAGATAAGTTTAAATTTTATGTAGTTGGAGGTCCTAGTATTGATGCAAGATTGTCCAATACAAGTTTGGATAATAAGGTAACTAATGCTTACAAGCAAATGTTTATCAAAGGCACCTTAGGTTTAGAATTTAATAATAGATCACTATACACTTTGTTTTTACACTATCAACATAATATTGGTTCGCTTACAAAAGCACCTATCAAAACCAATATAAATACATTCCAAATTGGAATCATGGTTAAAGCCACCGATTTATTATAGTAAATAAGAAAAAATGATGAAGAATAATTTTAATAAATATTTATACGTACTAGCAATTTCAATTAGTATTGTCACAGGTTTTACAGCTTGTAGTAAAGATACTGCAGCCCCTCAGGTGGAGCTTAGTTATAAAATGTTAAGCGATAAAACTTGGTTCTTAGATTATATACAAACAGTTAATGGTTCAGCCATTAACACAAGATCATATTTAGGACAAAGCACCTATTTTATAAATTTTTTAAAAGATAAAACCACTTTGGATTCAGATGGTTTGGTGGGCACTTATAGTGTAGAGGTGACAAATGGAAAAACCCATTTAAAAGTAAATGCAAAAACGATTGGTGGAAGTCAAGCTAACTATATCTATACAGTAGAATCTATCGGTGCTAAAGTTTTGGTATTATCTTATAATGATAATGGAACCGCCACTAAATTCTATTACAGTGCAAAATAAATTAAGAATGAAATATTTTACAATATTATTCATTTCCATTGTTGCTTTTGTTGCAAAAGTAAATGCACAATCGCCGGTTTTTGTGATGAGTACTTTTGGCGCATTGCCAGGAACTGCAAGTAATGGCAATGCGATCAATTTTAATAGCATAAATGCATGTATAGATGTGCAAACTGGTGTTGCTATTCTAAATGGTCCAAGAGGTAATGGGCTATTTGCTTTTAATTGTGAAGTGACTATGCGTATCAACAGCTTGGGCGTAAAACTTTATCCAAATCCTGTTAATCATTTTGCGAAAATTAAATTAAACAACACACCTCCTTTGACAGAGACTTTTAATTTAACTATATGGACTGCAGAAGGGGTATTGATAAGATCACAAAAAGAAACTGGGTATAATTTATTCCAAGGACTAACGATCGATTTAAGTGGATTAACTAACGGAACATTTGTACTTAAGATTGAATCTCCAGCTTATGTGGATGCAATCAAATTTATAAAAGCGAATTAATATTAAGATTTAGAAAAGAAATAATATGAAGCAATATTTTAAAGCTAAGATTTCATTTGTATTTGTTTTAATGGTGACTTTATTGCAAAGTCAGTTATTGGCGCAAGCTCCTTCAAATGGTATAAATTTTCAAGCAGTTGCAAGAGATCAATATTCTAATCCTGCAAAAGATAGAAAAATATTTGTACAGTCAAGTATTATCCAAAGTACTGTAACTGGAATTAAAGTGTTAATTGAAGACCATGAAACGAATACGGATGGTTCGGGCGTGTTTAGTATAAGTGTTGGTCAAGGAAAGCGAATAGGAGGTACAGTGACTGGTTTAAACGGAATAGATTGGGCACAAGGTCCTTACTATTTAAATTTAAAGATTGCAGTTACGCCTATTGCGCCTGTTATTGGATGGGATTACACAAAAGACATGGTTGATTTAGGAACCTCTCCATTTGGAACAGTTCCTTATGCTTTATATGCTGGAAATGTTTTTGGATTAGATAAAAAATTAAATACAGCAGATAGTTTAACTAAATATGTTACTCCAACTCAATTAAACTCAAAAACATTTGATCAAACTCCCATTTTAAATTCAATTAATACAAAATTAAATATTGCAGATAGTTCAACAAAGTATGTAACTCCAACTCAATTAGCTGCTAAAACATTTGACCAGACTCCAATATTAAATTCTATAGCAACAAAATTAAATATTGCAGATAGTTTAACAAAATATGTAACACCTGCACAATTAGCTGCTAAAACTTTTGATAGTACCGCTATATACAATCAATTAGGATTAAAAGCAAATACAGCAGACGTTACAACTTCATTGGGATTAAAAGCAAATACAGCAGACGTTACAACTTCATTGGGATTAAAAGCAAATATTACAGATGTTACAACTTCATTAGGGTTAAAAGCAAATGCAGCAGATGTTACATCCTCATTGGCATTAAAAGAGAATCTTTCTAATAAAAGTACAAATCTTGCACTTGATGGCGGTTCAAATACTAAGTATCCTTCTGTAAAATCGGTTAAAGATTATGTGGATTTACAAGTTGCATCAAGTATTGCAACAATCGTTGATGCTAGTCCTACAGAAAAAGGTAAGATTCAGTTGTCTGGTGATTTAACTGGTACAGCTGCTTTACCAACTATTGCAAACAATGCAGTTACGACCGCAAAAATAGCAGATGGTAATATTACCAATGCTAAATTGGCAAATGGGATTGACGCAACTAAAATTTCTGGAGATATAACTGGTAAAGCATCAAATGTGACAGGCACCGTAGGAATACTAAATGGTGGAACAGGTGCAACATCAGCAGCTGCTGCAAGAACAAATTTAGGATTAGTGATTGGGACAGATGTACAAGCTCCTTTGAGTTTTACAACACCTTTAGTAAAGAATGCAAACACTATAAGTCTATCTCAAGCAACTACGAGTGTAGATGGTTATTTAACTGCAGCAGATTTTACGAGCTTTAATAATAAAATTGATGCAACTCAAAAAGCTGCAAATAATGGAGTTGCTACCTTAGGTAATGATGGGAAAATCCCTTCAAATCAAATACCTGCTATTTCCTTTCAGAATGTGAGTGTAGTTAATTCAGCTTCTGCCATGACTTCTATTTCAGGAGCGCAAGTAGGAAGTATTGCAATTAGAACTGATAACAATAATAACTATGTTTTAAGTGCGTTGCCTGCATCTACTTTATCAAATTGGATTGCATTAGCAACACCAATATATGTTTCTACTGTGAACGGTTTTGCAGGACCGAGTGTTGTTTTAACTACAAATGATGTTAGTGAGGGTGCAAATAATAAATATTATACAGATGCTAGAGTCAGAGGCGCATTGAATGCAGTTAGTCCTTTAAGTTTTAATTCAGCAACAGGTACTTTTAGCATGAGTGCTGCTTCTGCGAGTAATAATGGTTATTTGTCTGCTTCAGACTTTACTACGTTTAATAATAAACAAAATGCATTGACTGCTGGAACCGATTATCTAGCACCAAATGGAAGTGCAATCGCATTAACAAATTTCCCAATATTAAATCAAAATACAACTGGTAATGCAGCAACCGCAACTAAGTTAGCTGCAACTAAAAATATTAATGGTGTTCCATTTGACGGATCTGCAAGTATTAATATTGATGCTGATGCAAATACATTAACTGGAAGTACATTAGCAACTAATATTACGAGCTCAAGTTTAACAGGTGTTGGAACTATTACATCCGGTGTTTGGAGTGGTACTACAATTGCTATTGCAAAAGGAGGAACAGGTGCGACGACAGCCACAGCTGCTTTAACGAATTTAGGTGCAGAGCCAACTGCAAATAAAAGTAATGACATTTCAGGAGACAGTCAATCAACCACAAAGTTCCCTTCGGTAAAAGCCATCAAGGACTATGTAGATTTACAAAGTGCAAATGCGGGTGTTGCAGATAATAGTTTAACATCAGCAAAAATAAATGGTACTATCTCAATTCAAAAAGGAGGAACAGGAGCTTCAACAGCTGCAGGTGCAAGAACTAATTTAGGATTAGCAATTGGTACAGATGTTATGGCTGCGAATTTCACCACTACTTTAACTGGGGATGTTAATGGTTCAGGTAATGGAAGTTTCGCTACAACAGTAAATAGTGTTGGGGGTGTAAGTTCTACAACAATTGCTACTTTGCCAGGCTTGATTACTAATAATACTAACTCAATTAATACCAATACAGCTAGTATTACTGCTAATACATCAGCAATTAATGCGAATACGGCAAGTATTACTGCAAATACTGCAAGTATTACAGCTAATGCGACAAATATTTCATTGAAGGCGCCAATTGCATCACCTGCATTTACTGGTATTCCAACTGCACCTACTCCAGTTACAAGTGATAATTCTACAACATTAGCAACTACAGAATATGTAAAAGCAAATTTAGCAACTGTTAGTGCAGGTACATTAACTGGAACTACTTTAGCATCTACTATAACAGGCTCGAGTTTAACAAGTGTAGGTACAATTACGTCTGGAGTTTGGAGTGGAACAGTGATTGGAAGTAATGTTGGTGGTGCTGGATCAAACAATGGTATTTTAAAAGCCAATGGATCTGGTGTTGTAAGTGCAGCAGTTGCTGGAACGGATTATTTAGCTCCTAATTCTGCAATTACAGGCGCAACAAAAACTAAAATAACATATGATACCAAAGGATTTGTAACTGCTGGTGCGGATGCAACAACCGCAGATATAGCTCCTAGTACAAATAGAAATTATGTAACAGATGTACAAGCGGGAGTTATCTCAAATACGAGTGGAGTAAATACTGGTGATCAAACAATTACATTAACAGGTGATATATCAGGTAGTGGAACTGGTACTTTTGCTGCAACATTAACAAACACAACAGTAACTGCAGGAGACTATGGATCATCTACTGCTATCCCAACATTTACTGTAGACAGTAAAGGTAGATTAACTGCTGCTGGAACAGTTGGTATTATTGCAGGGGTTAATTCTTTAAACTATACCTCGACTACTTCTTATGCAGCAGGTGGAACTATATCTGGAACATCATTAACCTTAACAGCAGCAGACGGCACTAACCCAGGTTTGATTTCAACAGGTGCACAAACAATTGCTGGTGCGAAAACATTTAGTAATGATGTTACTGCGCCTAATTTTATTGGAAATGTAACTGGTACGGTGACAGGTAATTTATCTGGAACTGCGACCACAGCCACAAATCTTGCTGGTGGAGTTTCAGGATCCATTCCATATCAAACAGCAGCAGGGACAACTGCTATGATTCCGGTAGGATCTGCAAATCAATTCTTGACTTCTACTGGTTCTGGTACTTATACATGGACTTCTACTTCTGCAGTTACAGGAAATTTTGTTCCATATACAGGTGCATCTGGTGCTGTGAATTTAGGATCGTATGATTTAACAGTGAATGGGTTGACAGTGGGTAAAGGGGGAGGATCAGTTGCTTCCAATACTGCAATAGGTATTAATGCCTTGGCTGCAACGGTTAGCTCTACTTTTAATAATACTGCAATTGGAAATAATACATTAGCCAATTCAACAACTGCAAATCATAATACAGCGATTGGTTTTAATGTTTTAAAATTAAATACAACTTCTTCATATAATACTGCAATTGGTTCAGGTTCTTTGGCTGCTTATACCGCACTTGAATCTTTAGGTGGAAGGAACGTTGCGTTGGGCGCATTTACTGGACAAAATATGACTTCAGGTTGGAGGAATGTTATTCTAGGGTATAATGCTGGAGTAACTTATGGACCGAGTTCTACGAATCTAACTGCAATGAATGAGAGTGTATTAATAGGATATAATACAAAACCTTTAGCGAATTCTACAAGTAATGAAATTGTTATTGGGTCTTATGCAATTGGAAATGGATTTAATACAGTTACTATAGGAAGTGCCGATATTACAGCAAACTATTTTAAAGGCTCGATCAATCTAACTGGAAATGTTAATGGAGGAACTTGGAGTGGTACAGTAATTGGAAGTAATTACGGTGGCGCTGGTTCTGTAAATGGTTTATTAAAAGCCAATGGAAGTGGTGTTGTAAGTGCTGCCATTGCAGGAACAGATTATCAAGCTCCATTAACAGCAGGCTCTGGTATTTCAATCAATGCAGGTACAATTTCTGCAACAGGATTAACAACGTCTAACCTAAGTTCTTCTGCTGGAATCACAGTTGGCCAATTGGCAACAAGCACAACTACATTAGGATCAACTACATTGACATTAGGTGGAACAGTTACTTCGGTAACAGGATTAAGTTCTGTAAGCTCAACTGGATTTACTGGAGCATTAACAGGCAATGCAAGTACTGCAACAGCGTTAGCTACTGGAAGAACAATCTCTTTAACTGGTGACGTAACATATACAAGTCCTACATTTGATGGATCAGGAGATATCACTGCAGCGGCTACATTAGCAGCATCAGGAGTGAATTCTGGAACTTATGGATCTTCTACAGCTATTCCAGTTTTAACAGTGGATACAAAAGGTAGGGTTACTTCTGCAAGTACAGTAGGGATAATTGCGGGTGTAAATTCATTGAATTATACATCAACAACCTCTTATGCAGCTGGCGGAACAATTTCAGGAACTTCATTAACTTTAGCTGCTGCGGATGGGACTAACCCAGGCTTGATTTCAACAGGTGCACAAACTATAGCAGGTGCAAAAACCTTTACTAGTGCATTAACTGTATCTCCAGTTGCAGCAGTTGGTGTAGATGGTGCAACAACTAGTATTGCATCACAAAATGCAACTTCTACTACAAATAGTGGAGGAGGCTTGATATTAACTTCTGGAAGTGGAGGTTCTTCAGGAAATGCAGGTAATATTAATTTAAATGCAGGTAGTGCAGGTTTATATGCTGGTAATATAAGTTTGACTGCAGGAAGTGGCGGAGCAAATGGAGGAAATATATCATTAACTCCTGGCTCTGGGACAACTAATGGATCAGTGCAAATTAATGGTCAATTAAAAATAGCAGGAGGTTCGCCAAGTGCAGGAAAAGTTTTAACAGCATCGGATGCAAATGGATTGACAACCTGGACAACTCTATCAGCAATCACAATTGGTGCAATTAGTGGAACAGCGACATCTACTGGTGCAACAATTACATCTGGGGTGTTGAATTTAACTCCTGCTAATGCAACTAATGGAGGTGTAGTTACAAATGGGATACAAACTTTCGGTGGTGTTAAAACTTTTTCATCCTCAAATACTGCTAATTCTAATTTGGCACAAGGCACTATTTTTAGTCCAACTTTAACTACATCAGCAGCATACGATAAATTGATTGCCGTTGACATAAATCCAACTTTTGCAGGAACAAATCTAAGCACTGCCTCAAGAATTGGTTTAAGAGTACAAGGTGGAAGTATTGTTTCGACAGGCGTGGGAAACGATAATTCAAATTTAGCTTTAGGTTTAGATGCGTTAGGTAAAAATACAACTAATGCCAATGCATCAAATGTTGCGGTCGGTAATAATGCTTTATATAATAATTTAACTGGGACATGGAATACTGCAGTAGGTACAAGTGCACTATTTAATCTTCAATCTAGTGGTAACAACACTGCGGTTGGACTGGAGGCATTATCAACTCTCAGTTCAAACTCTAATAATACTGCTGTTGGGGTAAGAGCACTGAATAAAACAACTGAGGGTTCAAATACTGGTATCGGGTCATATGCACTTTCCAATTATGAATATGGTTCAAATATTGGTATTGGTTATGGAGCAGGTCAATATTTTGGTGGATCAAACAGTAATAACTACACCGGAACTTCTCCTGGTAATGCTAATAATATTTTCATTGGTAATTCATCTGGGCCACGAAATAATACAGACAATAATTCAATAGTTATCGGCAGTTCAGCAGTTGGAATGGGGGCAGGTACAACTACAATTGGTTATGTCAGTAATACAGCATCCAGAATTTATGGTGATACATTAAGGAATAATAATTATACATCTACCTATCAAAGAGGTAAGGATTTTTTTATAAGATCACAAAATGCGCAAGATGGTACTAACTTCAATGGAGGAAATATTACTTTGATTCCTGGTTCTGGTGGAGGCTTAAGTGGGTCAAGCATTGGACAAGTTAATATCAATTCAGTTATAAACGTTACAGCAGGAACTGCAACGGCTACCACAAATGGATTAAGTTCAGTTATTACAGCACAGAATGCAGGTTCAGGAAATCAAAATGGTGGTAATATTACTTTAACACCTGGTACAGCGACAGGAACTGGTACTGCGGGTGTCGTACAGATAAATGGTCAGATACAAATCACTGGAGGAACTCCAGGTGCAGGTGAGGTTTTAACATCGGATGCGAATGGGTTAGCCACTTGGGCAACACCAACTGGAGTTACAAGTATTGGTGCAATTAGTGGAACAGCAACATCCACTGGAGCAACAATTACTTCTGGCGTATTAAATTTAACTCCTGCTGATGCAACCAATGGCGGAATTGTTAATACGTCAGCACAATCATTCTCTGGAACGAAAACTTTTAATAATGACGTTAAAATTAATAGTATTACTGCAGGACAGGGAAATAATGCTTTACAATATAATACAGCATTTGGTGTTTTATCTTTGTCTCAAGCTTCTTCGACTGGCAATAATAATACAGCTTTTGGATATTATACGTTACGTTCTAATACTAATGGTGTAAGAAATACAGCAATTGGTGATAGAGCGCTAAGTTTTAATACTACAGGAAATGATAATGTTGCACTTGGTCAATATTCGCTATATAGAAAAGCTACCTACAATAGAAATATTGCTATTGGGACTTATGCTCTTTATGAAGTAACAGGGGATGACAATATTGCAATTGGTAATGAAGCTGGGATAAATTTAGGCAGTAGTGGTACTGCAGGAACGGCACTAAAGAATATTCTAATTGGTTCATATTCAGGAGGTAAAGTAGGTGCTTCAACCACAATGAATACAACTGGTAGAAATAGTGTTTTGATTGGCTATGATGTAAGGCCAGCAGCCGACGACGAAACAAATGAAATAGTTATTGCGGGTTACGATGGTACTGCTGGAGCCGTTGGTCTGGGTTCCAATACGACTTTGATAGGTAATTCAGCTACTACCAATACAAGAATTATGGGGGCTTTAGATTTACCTAGCACTACTAGTTCAACCTCAACTGCTACCGGAGCTTTAACAGTTGGCGGTGGTGCAGGAATTGCTGGAGCTTTAAATGTTGGAGGTGCAACTACTTTAGTGGGCTCAACAACAATTAGTAGTACAACTACATCTTCGAATACTACAACTGGTGCACTTAAAGTAGCAGGCGGTGCAGGTATAGTTGGAAATGTAAATATTGGAGGAACATTAGGTGTTACAGGTGCATCTACTTTAGCTGCGCTTACAACAACTGGAGCTGCCACATTTAGTAGTACTGTAACAATTCCAACTAGTGCAGGACTTAATAAGGTATTAACTTCTGATGCAAATGGAAATGCAACTTGGAAATCAGGATATACTGCAATTACTACGAAAACCGCTGACTATACTTTAACACTTGATGACAACTTTATAATAGTGGGATCTACTGCAACTACTGGAAAAACATTTACGTTACCTACGGCGGTTGGTTCTGAGGGAAAAGAGTTTACTATTAAGAATTTAAGTGCTTTTAGTATAACAATTGCTTCATCAGGAGGTAAATTAGTTCAAGATAATACAACAACGGGTTCAACAACTGCTTTGGTGGGAATTGAGCCATCAAATAACTGGATTAAAGTTATTTCAGATGGAACAGATTGGATCATATTCAGAGCATTATTCTAAACCTAATCAACAACCTATTTAAAAAATAATTCAAGTATATTCAATGGAAACTTTAACAATTATTAATCCTTTTTCAATTCTTTCTAGGAGAGAAAGGGAGGTATTGGATTTAATGTTACAAGGCGCGCAAGTAAAAGATATAAGTGCATCTTTGGAATTAAAATCAAATACCATCTCTACTTTTAAAAAGAACATTCTTTCCAAGACTGGGGTAAAAAATAATATTGAATTATTTAAACTTGCACAAGAGCATAAGATTATCTAATTAAATGAAAAGATTTTTTTTCATATTAGTAATTTTAACCTGTGTGCAGGTGCTTAATGCACAAACTGGTATTGGCACAGCTTCTCCGGATGCTTCAGCAAAATTAGAAGTGTCTGCGACTAATAAGGGATTTTTGCCTCCAAGAGTTGCATTAACTTCTACTACAAGCGCTCTGCCAATAACCAGCCCTGCTACAGGTCTGATAGTATATAATACAGCAACAGTAGGCACTTATACTAGTAGTACAAGTGTGGTGCCAGGTTATTATTATTGGAATGGTTCCAAGTGGTTTAATTGGTCTAATCCATGTTTGAATTTGGGGAAAGCTGAATTTACCGATTTTTCAATTTCTGCCACAGTATTTACTTTACCACATGCTCCGCGCGATATTAACGCTGTATATATGTATATAAATGGTGTTAGAATAACGAACAATGCATATAGTATTGACGCATCTAATAATCTAAAAATTAATTACGACCCAACAAATAGACATGCTATTGTAAGTGGGGATCGTGTTCAATTTGATTATCAATATTGTCAATAAATGAGAAAATATAATTACATATTATTCATTTTATTATCATTTTATTTTAATTGTGAATTGTTAGCACAAGAAAAAATATCTATATACAATCCAAATTTTGGTAGTACATATCAAGGTGGATGGAGAGTAAATGGTGATTCTTATTTTGGTTCAACAAATACGAATTTAATTCTTACAGATGATGTACAGTATCAAGCAGGTTCTGCTTTTTGGAAACGAAAGTTAGCATTGCAAAGTAATCTTTCTTTCAGTGCTTATTTTGAGTTTAAAATTACAAAAACAACTTCTAGAGCAGATGGGTTGACTTTTACTATCCAACAATATACCAATAGTTGGGGGACAAATGGATCAGGATTGGGGTATCTTGACTTACCTGGAAAATCGATTGCCATTGAATACGATACTTATGATAATAATAGCGGCACTTTAGGGGAATCAGATAATCATATTGCTATTGATATTAATGGGAGTTTACATAATGATGATAGAACAGATAATACCTTTGTTTATCCTTATGCTACTGAAGAACCGTATGTAAAGCAATTAGACCAAAACGTATTGGACTTAGCAGATGGGAATACAAAATACAATTGGGTGGATTATGATGGACTTAATAATATACTTGAAATCAGAATATCAAATACTGCTGCAAGGCCTGCTAACGCAACTATGCGCATCACTGATTTAAATTTAGCAAACACCTTATCTGGGGGAGATGTTTTTTTTGGTTTTTCTGCTGCAACCGGTTTGTATACAGAGCAGCATGCAATTACAAAGTTTTTCTTACGAAATAAGTTTAATCCTTTTGGCGGTAATTTAAATGACGCAGATTATCAACAATCCACGGTAGATTTAGTATTGTCATCAAGTAATAATATTTCATGCGTTCAGCCAACTTCAGTTGTTACTGTGGTTTCTTCTGACCAATTAAATGCCTTATCCTCAGTTGGTCTAACTTTTACTTTAGATCAAGGTCAGGCTATAATTAGTCCCACAACAATTTCAACAAATGCCCAAACTGGAACAGCATCTGTTACTATTTCAAACATGACGAGTGGATCAATTGTCTTAAGAGCAACTTCGACTGATGGAGCATTTGAAACAATCACAATAAATAAGACAGACGTATACATATCAGGCAATTTATCTTCTTGTGTTGGGGAATCTGTTCAGTTAACTACCAATGATAACACAAGTGGAACATGGTCTTCTACAAATACAAATATTGCTAGCATAAATAATAATGGATTAGTGACAGCAAATTATACAGGTGGGAAAACAACTATAACATACACGCCTGTTGGAGGAGCAAATTGTGCTGTTGCTGGAACTTTTGAGGTACAAAGTATTGCATTTAGTTCTACTACTAATAATTTACAATTTGCTTCCACTGATGATAATAGCAGGCAACTTACAATCTCACTTTTAGAGAACAGTGGCACTCCAAAAAATTATAAATGGTATCAAAATAATATTAACTCAAAATCAGGTGCGACATTAGTAGCTACACATACAACTTCTGATATGACTGATACCTATATTACTCCTAACTCTTTGAGTGGAAAGTACTTTTATTATTGTGATGTTGAAACCGTAAAAGGATGTAATACTTATCCAAGATATTATACTTGGATGATCATGGTTAACTCAAAAGGATTAACAACTAAAGGTGATAAAATTCTTTATCCATCAGTAAATTATATTGATCCAGAGGGCAATATCAAAATAAATAGTGGAGTAAATGATCAAGGTGAAAAATTTTCAATCAATAAAATTCCTACACTTTCAACAATTGGTGTTTCGAATATTACATCCAATGGTTTTACTTTAGGCGCGAATGATATTGATGATGCTGAAAATGCAATTACTGAGAAGGGAATTGTATATTCGTTACTACCTAATCCAACCATAGATGATAATAAAATTATAAGTCCAAACACAGGAGCAGGAACATATACTGTTACACTAAGCACTGCAAATGGGTCTTCTACTTATTATGTAAAGCCTTATATAACAAATGCACTTGGTACTTTTTATGGACAACAAGTTCAGGCGACTACATTAGTAGGAACAGTAAATGCAACAAGTTATAGATATTACAAATGGAATATTACTGCTATTAGAACAAATCCATCGTCAAGTGGAGCTGTACAAGTGGCAGATTTCTATTTTCAGTTAAATGGATCTGATCAAGCATGGACAGGTGTGTCAGTGACTGCAAGAGGAGATAATGCAGTTTATGCAGAGGTAGCAGACAAGTTAATTGACGGATCTACTGCTACTAAATGGTTGGACTTTAGTAATTCTGGTACTCCAATAACATGGGTTCAATTTGATTTTGGAGCAGGTAATGCTAAAACATTTTCTGGATATAAATGGTACACTGCAAATGACGAGGATTCAAGAGATCCAGTTTCGTGGACTATTCAAGGCAGTAATAATGGAACTACCTGGACGACACTTGATACGAGAACCAATGTTTCAGTTACAACATCTAGATTTAGTCTAGTCGGCCCTTTTACCTATTAAATTTAGAGAATAAACCATAGGACATTAGTAAATAAATTATATATAAGAATCATCATATGGCCCATCAAATAAAAGGATTATTAATAATTGCTTTACTTTTTTCTTGTGTTATAGCTCAGTCGCAAACAGGTATTGGGACAACCACACCTGTGAATAAATTTGAAGTAGTTACTTCATCGGCTGACCCTGTATCTTCCGGAAGTTCAGCAAATGGAAACTTAAGATTAGGTTCGAGCTCAAGTGCTCATGTTTTGGATTTTGGATTAAGTTCAACTTCTACTTTTAGTTGGTTGCAAGCAAGATCTAAATCCAACTATTCGACACCATATAATTTAGCTTTGAATCCAAATGGAGGTAATGTTGGAATCGGAACTACTACTCCAACTGCTAAATTAAATATAGTTGGTGGAGGAATTCGAATTCATCATGGATTTTCCAATAATAGTACTTCAAGGCCAGCTTTAAATACATCTACAATTGGTAATTACGAAATCAGGGGTGTAGGTGGAGGTGGCGCTGCAACGCAAGCAGATGGTGGAGATGATGGATTTTTGAGATTGTCTGCAGGTGGCGGAACAAGTTCAAGCTCACAATCCTCTATTGATTTGTCTGGCTATTCAGACGTTGCTGATATGTTGAGTAATATTCTATTGCGTACTGCAGGAACGGAAAGATTAAGAATAGATAATACAGGAACTGCTTTATTTAGTGGAAATGTAACTGGAAATAACACATCTACCTCTACAATTTCTGGTTTTGCAGCAAATATGAATGTTCAAACTGGTACAAGTTATACATTACTTGCTTCAGATAATGGTAAAATCATCACACTTAATAATGCAAGTCCTATTACACTAAATATTCCTTCATTATTCGCTGGTTTTAATTGCATGATAGTTCAATTGGGAGCAGGTCAAGTTACACTTAATCCATCTTCTACAACTATTGCCAATAGAAGCAATTTTACAAAAACTGGAGGAACAAATGCAATAGTTACAATATTAGCAATAAGTTCAAATTCATATATATCAAGCGGAGACATGTCAAATTAATGAAAAAATTTTTAATTTATATATTAACCTTTATTTCCATTAATTCAAAAATTAATGGACAAGCTATACCTGCCACTTTTCATTCAGTCAATTATCTTCCTTCTTTTATCACAGGAGGAATGACGGTAAGATATGAGGTAGGTAACAGTAATTCATATACAGGTACTTCACAAATAACTGATTTAATGGGGAATGTTAACGGAACTTTATTTAATAGTCCTGTTTATAATTCTATTGGAACCAATTATTTGAACTTATCAAGTGTATCTTCAAATTATTTATTAACAGAGAACATAGGTACTTCTAATAATGAATCTGTATTTTTATGGGTTTACCTTACTGGTAACGGAGTAATATTGTCAGAGTTAGGCCAGAGCGTGATTGACGATGAATGGCATGATTCCCAAATTGAATTAGTAAATGGTGTTATGAAATTTTCTATATATCCTTCTGGGGCTATAACTTCATCCATCTCTACACCATTAAATATGTGGCATTATGTTGGGTTTACTTATGATGGTTCAACTCTAACTGCCTATGTTAATGGTAGTGTTGCAGGAACTACTACCATTGCTCGATTAGCCCCACCAAATTTATATTTTGGGATTGGAGCAAGAGATGCCACAAATATGGGGAATGGTGGTTTTGGTAATTTTAGATTGAATGCATTTCATTATTATAAACGAGCCTTAAGTCCTAATGAAGTCAATTTAAATTACGGATCAACCCTTTCTAGATATCAAACACAACCATATAAATATCTAAAAACCATAGCTGATTATTTAGCAAATTACAGATCTGATTTAAAAAATCCATCATTTTATAATTATACATTAGATGGTAATCAATTTTACATTTCAGATGGTGGATCTGATATGTATGATGGAGGAAATATTACAAGTCCTTGGTTAAAATCAAATACTACTTACACATCTATTTCAAGTTATAGTTCATCTATATATCCATTTGCAATAGACTATAGTAGAATGTCATCTGTGTCTAATCCTGTAGATAATGATTTTTATTATATTTCTATGGGTTACGCAAATGGTTCTACAAATTACCATCCTTTAACTGTTTTAGGTTCAAGAAGTTCAGTTGGTTCTCCAGTTGGTTTTCAGGTTGGAGGTAATTCTGGTGCAGATGGAACAGGGACGCTTTCATCTTCTATAATATATAATGGAACTGAAATTAATGGGTTTACTGTATATGCATATTATAGAGAAACATATAATGCATATGACCCCTCGCATTGTAATTTATTTATTTTATTAGGTCATCCACAATGGGGTTC
>JACCDH011107517.1_pt1 | contig 17181 bp, 17 predicted proteins | sample 7442481 | NCBI WGS metagenome assembly JACCDH01 (sample SAMN15323433, study PRJNA562643) | freshwater metagenome | isolation source: river surface water | place: USA:Blue River Watershed | collected 2017-08-15
ATTTCCTGGCCAACGTCCGCAGCAATCTGTTCTACTTTAATTTTTTCGCCAGCGACAACACGATACTGTTTGCCACCGGTTTTTATGACCGCGTACATAAATGACCTCTTTTGAATGGAAGTTTCCAAGGGCTGATCCCCAAGGAACCGAAGATTTTAGCACGATCCAGAGGCCAAAAGCAATCCCTCAGCCAGGTGTTCCCTTTGCAAGCCAGCGCCACGTCATGGGCTGTCCCTATAATTGTGTCAGTTTCAGCCCATTTTTCTGACCTCAGCCCCAGACTGAGGCCTCAGCCGGATTTTCACTTGTCTGCCTCCGAAAACAGCACCGCCGCCGTCCTTGCCCTGGTCGCCCCCGACATGGCCGAGGTGGACCGCGTCATCGCCCAGCGCCTGGACTCCGGTGTGCCCTTGGTGGGCGAGGTGGCCAAGTACATCATCTCGGCCGGCGGCAAGCGCCTGCGGCCTGTGCTTTTGTTGCTGACCTGCGGCGCATTGGGTTACACCGGCGCACAGCGCCACAACTTGGCCGCCGTGGTCGAGTTCATCCATACCGCGACTTTGTTGCACGACGATGTCGTCGACGAATCCACCCTGCGCCGCGGCCGCCCGACCGCCAACGAAAGCTTTGGCAACCCGGCCAGCGTGCTGGTGGGTGACTTTTTGTACTCCCGCGCCTTCCAAATGATGGTCGACGCAGACAGCATGCGCGTGATGCAAACCCTGGCCGATGCGACCAATGTGATCGCCGAAGGCGAGGTCTTGCAGCTGATGAACATGCACGACGCCTCCCTGGACGAAGAGGGCTATCTGCGCGTCATCCGCTCCAAAACCGCCAAATTGTTCGAAGCCAGTGCGCGTTTGGGCGCCATCCTTGCGGGCAGCCCTGCCGCGATCGAGACCGCCTGCGCCGATTTTGGCCAGGCCCTGGGCACCGCCTTTCAGGTGATCGACGATGTGCTCGACTATGACGGCAACGCCGCCGAAATGGGCAAGAACCTGGGCGACGACTTGCGCGAAGGTAAAGCCACTTTGCCCTTGATTTTGGCCATGCAAAAAGGCACGTCTGAGCAAAGCCAGACCGTGCGCGAAGCCATCGAGACAGGCAGTGTGGACCGCTTGAGTGAGATCGTGGCCATCGTGCGCGAAACGGGCGCCCTGGAAGCCACACGCAACGCCGCCGCCACAGAAGCGCAACGCGCCATCGATGCGGCCCTGCAACTTCCCGACAACGCACACCGACAGGCCATGGTCGTGCTGGCGTCGCAATTGCTCAATCGCCGCACCTGAGCCCCAAAGGCCCTCCCCTGCCAAGCCGCTGAGTTCAGCGGCTTTTTTGTGGCCAAAAGCTGGCGCACCATTTACAAAGCTACGCCCTCAGACCATCATGCGCTGACAGAGGTATTCATTACCCAGGGAGGAGACATGCCAGAAAACGCTTTTGGCCGCGCGGCCCCCAGCGATGACGCGCCCGTGGTCCAGTACGTTCAGCAGTTGCTCGAGCAAGCGGTGAGGCTCAAAGCCTCGGACTTGCACTTTGAGCCCTACGAACACCATTACCGGGTGCGCATGCGGATCGATGGCCAACTGCGCGAAATGGCCATGCCCCCGATGGCCCTCAAAGACCGGCTGGCTTCGCGCATCAAGGTGCTGTCCAGGCTGGACATCGCCGAAAAGCGCCTGCCCCAAGACGGGCGCATGAAACTGCACCTGCCCACGGGCCGAGACATCGACCTGCGTGTGAGCACCCTGCCCACCTTGTTTGGCGAAAAACTGGTCATCCGGGTGCTTGATTCGGCGCAGGTCCAGCTTGATTTGCAGCAACTGGGCTACGAAGCCGAAGACCTGGATCGCTTGGTCCAAGCCATTCACAAGCCCCACGGCATGGTCTTGGTGACAGGCCCCACAGGTTCGGGCAAAACCCAATCGCTCTATGCCTGCCTGAACCTGCTCAACACCGCCGAGGTCAACATCGCCACCGTGGAAGACCCCTGCGAGATCCAGTTGCCGGGCATCAACCAGGTCAATGTGCAGGACAAGCCCGGACTGACCTTTGCCGTCGCCTTGCGGGCCTTTTTGCGACAAGACCCGGACATCCTGATGGTTGGCGAAATCCGCGACTTGGAGACCGCCAACATCGCCGTGCAGGCTGCGCAAACCGGGCATTTGGTCTTGTCCACCCTGCACACCAACGATGCCCCGGGCACCTTGGTGCGGCTGCGCAACATGGGCACCGCCAACTACAACATCGCCGCCAGCGTCACGCTGATCACCGCGCAACGCCTGGTGCGGTGCCTGTGCCCACTTTGCAAGCAAAAAACCACTTTGCCAGCAGATGCCTTGCTTCAAGCAGGACTGTCCGCCAATTGGCTGCCTTCAGAGACCGTCGATGTCTACACACCCCAAGGTTGCGAACACTGCCACAAAGGCTTTGCAGGACGAACGGGCATCTTTCAGGTGATGCCGATGAGTCCTGCCATGCAAGCGCTGGTGCTGGGGGATGCCGGCGCCCAAGTGCTGGCCCTGCAAGCCCAGCGCGAGGGCGTGCCCAGCCTGCGCGTGGCAGGCCTGCGCAAAGTGATGCGCGGCATCACTTCGCTCGAGGAGGTGCTGGCCGCGACGCGCGAAGTCGAGGGAGACAGGCCATGAATACCTTTTCATGGAGCGCCCACGACGCACAAGGGCGCAGAGGTCAGGGCAAAGTCCAAGCCACCAGCGCCGCATTGGCGCAAGCCCAGTTGCGTCGTCAAGGCTGGCAAGAGGTGCAAGTGCAAAGGCTTTGGTGGAACACGGCAACGCCAGTGCGCACAAGGGACGTGGCGCAAATGACGCGCCAGTTGGCCGCCTTGCTCAAAGCGGGCGTGCCTTTGCTTCAGTCTTTACAGATGCTCTCGCGCAGCCTGCCCTCGGTCACATTGACCGAGGTGGTCCAGTCCTTGCAAAAGGATGTGGCTGAAGGACAAGCTTTGCACGTGGCACTGGCCCAACACCCATCACACTTCTCAGGCCTTTACATCAGCATGGTGCAAGCGGGCGAGTCGGCCGGCATTTTGGACGCCTTGATGGAACGGCTGGCCCAAACGCTCGAAAAAAACGAAGCCCTACGCTTGCGCATGCGATCGGCCTTGACCTACCCGGTGGCCGTGTTGGTGATCGCCAGCGCTGTGCTCGTGATGATCCTGGTGTTCGTGGTGCCAGTGTTCCAGGACGTCTTCAAAAGTTTCGGCGCCGAATTGCCTTGGGCCACGCAAGTGGTGGTGGGCTTGAGCGAGGCTTTGACCACTGCCGGGCCTGCCCTGTTGGCGGCCATGGTCTTGGGGATCTGGTGGCTGCGTCGACCCGCTCAGCGCGATGCGGCATGGCAGGTGTTGCTCCAAAGCAGCTTGCTCAAAACGCCTTTGGTGGGCGCTTTGATCCAAAGCGCCGTGGTGGCCCGGTGGTCGCAAACCTTGTCGGCACTGCTGGCAGCTGGCGTGCCCTTGGCCGAAGCTTTGGGCCCCGTGGCGCAGGCCAGCGACCATCCGGTGTATGAACGCATCACGGGGCAATTGCAGCGGCAGGTGGCCCAAGGCAGCAGCTTGAGTGAGGCCATGGGCCGCACAGGCCGCTTCCCACCCATGATCGTGCAGCTGTGCAACACAGGGGAAGAAACCGGGTCGATGGACACCTTGCTGGCGCGGGCAGGCAGCCTGATGGAAGCCGAGATGGACGACCGCGTTAACGCTTTATCGAGTTTGCTCGAGCCGCTGATCATTTTGGTGCTGGGCGGCCTGATTGGCGGTATTCTTGTGGCCATGTATTTGCCCATCTTCCGCCTGGGTCAGGTTTTTTGACATGCCCATCGACTTTTTCAGCTGGACCTTGATCGCGCTGTTCGGTCTGGTGGTCGGCAGTTTTTTGAACGTGGTGATCCACCGCCTGCCGCGCATGCTGGAAGCCCAATGGGCGGCCGAAGCCCGCGAACAGGCTGGCCTTGAGGCCGCAGCGGAGGCCCCCTACAACCTGGCCTTGCCCCGCTCGCATTGCCCGCACTGCCAAACACCCCTGCGTTGGTGGGACAACATCCCGGCCCTGAGCTACCTGTGGCTGCGCGGGCGCTGCCGTCAATGCCAAGCGCCGATCGGTTGGCGTTACTTGGCCGTTGAACTGCTGACCAGCGCTTTGTTTGTCTGGAGCTTTGCGGCCAACGGCGTGAGCGCCAGCGCCATGGCCTGGGCCGGATTTGCCGCCGCCTTGGTGGCCTTGGCAGCCATCGATGCCGACACCACCTTGCTGCCCGATGCCATCACGCAGCCGCTGGTGTGGTCGGGTTTGCTGGCTGCCAGCTTGCAGTTGAGTGCCCAAAGCCTGAGCCAGGCCTTGTGGGGTGCGGTAGCCGGCTATCTGTTCTTGTGGACCGTCTATTGGCTTTTCAAGCTGCTCACCGGCAAAGACGGCATGGGCCAAGGCGACTTCAAACTGCTGGCCGCCCTGGGCGCTTGGCTGGGCTGGCCTTCATTGGTGTCGCTGGTGCTGATCGCGTCCCTCACGGGCGTGGCCGGCGGCTTGCTCATGCGGGCACGCGGCCAACTGTACGAAGACGGCTATATTCCTTTTGGGCCGTTTTTGGCCTTTGCAGGTTTGTGGGTCATGGTCTGGGGGCCCCTGCCTGGTTTGCAGCTTTAAACCATGAATTCACAACGCATTTGGCGCATCGGCCTGACCGGTGGCATCGGCAGTGGCAAAAGCACCGTGGCCGGCTTGCTGGCCCGTCACGGCGCAGCCGTGATCGACGCAGACGCGATCTCCCGCAGCGTGACCGCCAACGGCGGACGGGCCATTGCAGCGATTGCCCAAGCGTTTGGCCAACAAATGGTGGGGCCAGACGGCGCCATGGACCGCCAAGCCATGCGGGATCGCATCTTTCAGGATGTGCAAGCCAAACGCCAACTCGAAGCCATCATTCACCCCTTGGTCAGCCAGATCACCGCCGAGCAAGCTCAACACGCCTTGGACACCGGCCACCGCTGTCTGGTTTTTGATGTGCCCTTGCTGGTGGAGTCGGGCGAGCGTTGGCGCCGCCAAGTGGACCGGGTTCTGGTGGTGGACTGCAGCACCGACACCCAGCGCCAGCGGGTCATGGCGCGCAATGGCTTGCCCGTCCAAGACATCGACCGGATCATCACCCAGCAAGCCAGCCGAGCCCAACGCTTGGCCTGTGCAGACGTGGTGATCGCAAACGAAAGCTTGAACTTGCTTGAATTAGAGGCGCAAGTCTCCCAAGTGGCCGCTGACTTCGGGCTATGATTGCGGGCACTGGAAGACGCCGCGTGATACTGTACGAATACCCCTTCAACGAACGCATCCGCACTTATTTGCGGCTGCAGCAATTGTTCAACCGCTTGGGCCAATTGATGGCCCGCACCGAAGCGGTGGACCACCACTTCGCTTTGACCACTTTGTTCGAGATCATCGAGGTGGCTTCACGCTCGGAACTCAAGTCGGACGTGCTCAAGGATTTGGAGCGTCAAAAACAGTTGTACAACGGCTACCGTGGCAATCCGGCCATCTCCGAAAAAGCCTTGGACGGCCTGATCGAACAACTGGACGAGCACTTTGAAGCGCTCAACGAAGTCAGCGGCAAGATCGGCATGGGTCTGAGCGACAACGATTTCCTGATGTCCTTGCGCAGCCGCGTGGTCATCCCCGGCGGCACTTGCGAGTTCGACCTGCCTGCTTATCACGCCTGGCAGCACCACGATGCGCCAAGCCGCATCGCAGACCTGAGCCAATGGAGCAGCCCCTTTGCACCCCTGGCCCAAACGATCCAGCTGCTGCTCAACATGCTGCGCGAATCGGGCACCAGCCAAAAAGTCATGGCCACCGCCGGTCAGTTGCAGCAGAACCTGCCACAAGGCCGCACCTTCCAGTTGTTGCGCCTGAAAATCGATCCCGCGCTGAACATCACCCCCGAGATCAGCTGCAACCGCCTGTTGGTGGTGATTCGGATGATGCAGCAGCAAAGCGATGGCCGCCTGGTCGCCACCGCCGAAGATGTGCCCTTCGAGATGTCTTTGTGCGCATGAGCAACGCCCAGCAGCCCGAACCGATCCAAGCCCGCCAAGTCCGCTGCCCCGGCTGTGCGGGCCCAAGCCTTTACAGCAGTGCCAACCCCTACCGTCCGTTTTGCAGCGCCCGCTGTAAAGGTGTGGACTTGGGCGCTTGGGCCAGCGAAGAGTTCCGCATGCCTGAAGACAGTCCGCCAGACAACGAATTTGGCGACCCCAGACTGCAATGAAACGCTGACGCCTGCATTTTCTGCAGGCCCCAATGCAAAAAGCCCGCTTGCGCGGGCTTTTTGCTGTCTGCCGATCCAGTGGATCAGCGGAATTTGGATTGGGGCACCACTTTCAAATCGCCTTCGAGCGAACCGACATAAGCCGACAGGGCTTTGAGTTCGGCGTTGGAGAACTGCTTGGCAATGCCGCCCATGACGCCGTTGCTGCGGCCCCAAGTGGATTGGTTTTCCACTTTGTAGGACTTCAAAGCGACAAACAAGAAATCTTTGTGCTGGCCAGCGATCTTGGGATAACTGGGGTCCACTGGCTTGGAGAAGTTGTCGCCGTGGCAAGACACACAAGCGCCTTTCTTGAGCAACTCGGCCACTTTGGCGTCTGGTGCTGCGGGAGCGGCGGCCACGGCTTCGGTCTTGCCGTGCTGTTCGTAGTAAGCCGAGATGTCAGCGATGTCTTGATCGGTCAAGCTGGCCGCGATACCGCGCATGGTGGGGTGCTTGCGATCGCCTTTTTTGTAGGCGGTGAGTGCGGAGGCAATGTACTTGGCGTTTTGACCGGAGATCATCGGGACGCGATACACCTCTGGGAAGCTGGCCTGGTAGCCTTTGATGCCGTGGCAGCCGATGCACATGGCGATCTTTTGCTCAGCGGCTTTGGCGTCACCCTTGACTTCTTGAGCGTGGGCGGAAATGGCGGTCACAGAGGCGACAGCCAGAGCGAACATCGAGGACAACAGCTTGTTCATTTTGCTTAGACAATCCAAATGATTGATAAAAATCAAATGCAGATTATATCGGGCTGGCCCTCATAATCCTGACAAGTTTTTTCCCGCTGACCAAGAGACCCCCATCATGAAATTTCAAGGTACCGAAAAATACGTCGCCACCCAAGACCTGATGCTGGCCGTCAATGCCGCCATCACCCTCAAGCGCCCTTTGCTGGTCAAGGGTGAGCCCGGTACCGGCAAAACCATGCTGGCCGAGGAAGTGTCCGAAGCGCTGGGCCTGCCGCTTTTGCAGTGGCACATCAAATCGACCACCAAGGCCCAGCAAGGCCTGTACGAGTACGACGCCGTGAGCCGTCTGCGCGACAGCCAATTGGGCGAAGAAAAGGTCAAGGACATCGAGAACTACATCATCAAAGGGGTGCTCTGGCAGGCCTTCACCTCCGAAACACCTGTGGCCATCCTGATCGATGAAATCGACAAGGCCGACATCGAGTTTCCAAACGACCTGCTGCGCGAGATCGACCGCATGGAGTTCTATTGCTACGAGACGCGCCAGCTGATCAAGGCCAAGACCCGCCCACTGGTGTTCATCACCTCGAACAACGAAAAAGAATTGCCCGACGCTTTCTTGCGACGCTGCTTCTTCCACTACATCAAGTTCCCTGAAGCGGAAACCATGAAGCAGATCGTGGACGTGCACTTCCCCACGCTCAAGAAAGATCTGCTGGCCCTGGCCCTCAAGACCTTCTACGACGTGCGCAACCTGCCAGGTCTCAAGAAAAAACCCTCCACCAGCGAACTGCTCGACTGGCTGAAACTGTTGGTGGCTGAAGACATCCCCCTCGAAGCCCTGCAAAGCGCTGACCAAAAGGTCTCGGTGCCTCCTCTGGTGGGCGCCTTGCTGAAGAACGAGCAGGATGTGACTTTGTTTGAGAAACTGGTTTTCATGAACCAGCGCAACCGCTGAGAGGCTGGCCATGTCTGCACGAAAACTGCTGCTGGAAGGCCTCTCGGATGCCGTCGGCTTTGTCGGCGGCGCGGTCGCCGGTTACTGGATCGGCCAGCTCTTGGGCTGGAACATCTTCAGCGCCGGCTACAACAACGCCAGCATCGGCGCGATCTTGCTGGTCGGACTGGGCGGTGGCGGCGGTTTGCACCTGGCGCGGTTTTGGCGAGCCAAGCAACAACAAAATAACGACAAGGCATGAACGCCTTCGCGTCACCCCTCACCCTGACCGGCCAGCATGTGCGCTTGGAGCCCTTGTCGGCCACGCACCACGATGCGCTGGTGGAGGCGGTGCGCGACGGCCAATTGTGGCAACGCTGGTACACCGCGATTCCAGCCCCTGAGGGCATGACCGCCGAAATCCAACGCCGCCTGGACCTGCAGGCCCAAGGCAGCATGTGCCCTTTTGCCGTGATCGATCCGGCCACAAGCCAAGCGGTCGGCATGACCACCTACATGAACATCGACGCGGCCAACCGCCGCGTGGAAATCGGCTCCACCTGGTACCGCCAAAGCGTGCAGCGCACACCGCTCAACACCGAGGCCAAGCGGCTCTTGCTGAGTCATGCCTTTGAACAACTGGACTGCATCGCGGTGGAATTCCGCACGCATTTCTTCAACCAACAAAGCCGCCGCGCCATCGAGCGCTTGGGAGCCAAACTCGACGGCGTGTTGCGCAGCCACCAAATCAATCCGCACCCTCTGGCTGCTGACACACTGCGCGACACCTGCGTGTACAGCATCATTGCCAGCGAGTGGCCCACGGTGAAAGCGCACCTTGGCCATCTGCTCAGCCGCTCCAGCATCAAGGACCCATCGCCATGCTGATCGATTTTTTCTACACCCTGCGTGCTGCCAAAGTGCCGGTTTCGGTGCGCGAGTTCCTCACACTGCTCGAGGCGCTTGAGGCCAATGTGGTCGGCCCCGCGTCGGATGCTTGCAGCATCGACGATTTCTACCACTTGAGCCGCACGGTGCTGGTCAAGGACGAGAAACACTTCGACAAGTTCGACAAAGCTTTTGGCGCCTATTTCAAGGGCGTGGAGATGTTGACCGACTTCACCAAAGACGTCCCGCTCGACTGGCTGGAAAAGATCTTGCAAAAAGAGCTCACGCCCGAACAAAAAGCAGCCATCGAGAAGATGGGCTGGGACGAGCTGATGGAGACGCTCAAAAAGCGCCTCGAAGAACAAAAAGAGCGCCACGAAGGTGGCAACAAATGGATCGGCACCGGGGGCACCTCGCCTTTTGGCAATGGCGGCTACAACCCACAGGGCATCCGCATTGGCGGCAAAGGCGGCAACCGCAGTGCCGTCAAGGTTTGGGACCAACGCGCCTACAAGGACTACGACGACCAACAAGAGCTGGGCACGCGCAACATCAAAGTGGCGCTGCGCCGCCTGCGCCGATTCGCACGCGAAGGGTCAGTGGAAGAGTTAGACCTGGACGGCACCATCCGCAAGACAGCGGCCAACGCGGGGTACCTGGACATCCTGATGCGCCCAGAGCGCCACAACAACGTGAAGGTGCTGCTGCTCATGGACGTGGGCGGCACCATGGACGACCACATCGCCCGGGTGGAAGAAATGTTCTCGGCCGTCAAAGCCGAGTTCAAGCACCTGGACTTTTATTACTTCCACAACTGCGTTTACGACTTCATGTGGAAGAATAACAAACGCCGCTTCGCTGAGAAATTCGCCACCTGGGACATCCTGCGCAAGTACAACAAGGATTACAAGCTGATCTTCATCGGCGACGCCACCATGAGCCCCTATGAGATTTTGCAAAAAGGCGGCAGCGTGGAATACAACAACGAAGAAGCGGGCGCCGAATGGCTGCAGCGCTTGACACACGCCTTTCCCAAATTTGCCTGGATCAACCCCGAGCCGCAAGGCGTCTGGCAGTACCGCCAGAGCATCTCCATCATCCAGCAGCTGATGAGTCAACGCATGTTCCCCTTGACCCTCAAGGGTCTGGAAGATGCCATGCGTTTGCTGAGCAAGTGAGTCGCGCTCTTGGCCTTCGAACCCTGATTTTGGCGTGCACCTTGTGGTGCACGCAGGCCTTCGCCCAAACGGCCGAGCCTTTGGCTTTCGAGCTGCGCATCGAGGCCAACGACAAAGACATCGCGCCCTGGATGGCGCAGCACTTAGGTTTGCAGCGCTACAAAAACCTGACCGACCTGGACGATCAGGAAATGGCCAAGCTGCTGCGCGATGCCGATGAGCAAGCCCGCGAATTGCTGGCCACGCAAGGCTACTTCAACCCCCAGCTGCAATGGCAGCTGGTCGCAACCCCCAGCGCCACCCACCTGCGCCAAGTCGACCTGAACATCGATGTGGGTCCTTTGGCGCGCATTGCAGCAGTGGACATCCGCTGGCAAGGCGACATCCTTGACCGGCCTGAAGCCCGCAAGCAACGCGAACAGGTGCTCACAGAATGGGCTCTTCCTGTCGGACAAGATTTCAGCCAAAGCCAGTGGAGCCAAGCCAAAACCCGGGCCCTGCGCCTGGTGCAGGCAGAGCGCTACCCGCAAGCACGCATCACCGACAGCCAGGCCGATGTGGACGCGCAGACCAACCAGGTACGGCTGTCGATCACCCTCGACTCGGGCCCCCAGGTCCACATTGGACCCTTGGTCATCACAGGCACCGAGCGCTACAGCGCCGAGCAAGTGGAGCGCTTGTCGCACCTGACACTTGGCGCGGTGTACAAACAAAACGATTTACTGCTGGCGCAGCAACGCCTGGTGGTCAGCGGTTTTTACGACGCGGTGTTCGTCTCGCTCGATGCCGAAGGCGACGTGTCCGCCATGCCCATCAAGGTGGAACTGAAAGAAGCACTGCGTCAAAAATGGGTCATGGGTGTGGGCGTGCGCAGCGACAACGGACCGCGTCTGACCGCGGAATACACCCAGCACCGCATCCCCGGCCTGGACTGGCGGGGCGTGACGAAACTGTCGGTCGACAAAGTGCAGCAAACCTGGGGCCTGGACCTGCTGGCGCCCCCCGATGCCAGCCTGTGGCGCTGGAACGGCTCGGCCCAACTCGATCACCAACAACTGGTGGGTTACGACGTGACCAGCCAACGGTGGCGCTTTGGCCGCACCCAACGCGAAGAGCGCACCGACCGTTCGTATTACGCGCAATACGACGCCGCCACCAGCACAGGCGCCTTGGTCGGTCAACGTGAATCGGTCAGCGCCAACTACGCCTGGACGTGGCGACGCCTTGACAGCCTGCCCTTCCCCACCCAGGGCCTGGCCGGCAGTCTGGAACTGGGCACAGGTCTGAGCTTGGGCGCTGAGCGTGAACCCTTCACACGCTGGTTGGCGCGCGGCATGTACCTGTTGCCACTGGGCCGCGAATCAGGCCGACTGGCCATCCGTGCAGAAGCGGGCAGCGTGATCAGCCGCGACACCTCGGGCTTGCCCACCACACAGCTGTTTGTGGCCGGGGGTGACAACAGCGTGCGCGGTTACGCCTTGTCGAGCATTGGTGTCACGCAAAGCAATGGCGCGATCGCTGCTGGCCGCTACATCAGCACCGGCAGCATCGAGTGGCAAAGACCCATACGCTGGGACCAGCAACGCACCGACTGGGAAAGCGCGGTGTTCGTGGATGCAGGGGCTGTGGCTGACCAGATGAGCCAACTCAAAGCCCAAATCGGCTACGGCGTGGGTGCGCGCTGGCGCAGCCCGATCGGGCCTTTGCGCATGGACCTGGCGTATGGCCAAGCGGTGCACAAATTGCGCCTGCACTTGAGCGTGGGCTTTGTCTTTTGATGCACAAGACCGACACCGACACACCCACCCAAGGGCCCAAGCGCCTCAGGGTTCGCCGCTGGCTCAGCGCCTCGGCCCTGACCGTGCTGGCGTGCGGTGCTGTGGCTTGGGGTGCTTATGGGTGGGCAGGCTCTGCAGGCTCACTGGCCAGCATCTTGCGGCTGGCCGCATGGCTCATGCCTGCAGGCCAAAGCCTGAGCGCAGATCAAGTGACCGGCAGCCTGCGCCATGGCGGCCGTGTGGGCCAGTGGCATTGGCATCAAGGTGCCTTGCAGGTGCAAGGCGAGCACACCGAGATCTCGCTGGACTGGTCCAAGCTGTGGCTTGGCCAACTGCCCCTGACCCGACTGGGCATGGGCAGCTTGCTCATCAACGATCAAAACCCGGCCAACCCAACGAAGCCGCTCACGCAACTGCGCTGGCCGTTGCACGTGGTCTTACCTTGGCAGATTGACCATCTGGCGTGGGCTGGCCCACCGGCTTTTCAAGCTTCAGGGCTCAAAGGCCATTACGCCTACAACGGGGCCGAACACCAGCTGCAGCTGGAACCTTTTGACGTGGCGCAAGGCCGCTACAGCTTGAATGCCCAACTGCAAGCGGCCTCGCCCATGGCGCTGCAAGCGCAATTGCAAGGACAGGTCATCACCAGCGCAGGCGCCAGGCCCTTGACCCTGTTGGCGCAAGCGGCTGCACAAGGCACGCTGGCAGGCGCTGACGCCGCTTTGGCGCTGAGCGCCGAACTGCAACCGGCCACCGGCAGCGCAGGCATGCGCCTTCAAATGCAGGCGCGCATTCAGCCATGGCAAGAACAAGCGATCGATCAGGCCAGCGCCCAAGTGCAGCAACTGAACCTGGCGGCCCTTTGGCCTGGGGCCCCCCAAACGAGCTTGTCGGGCCAAGCGTCCATCGCACCGCAAGGCCCCACATGGCACATCCTGGCCGATCTGAAAAACCAAAGCCCCGGCCCTTGGAACCGCCAAGCCCTTCCCCTGAGCCAGTTGTCAGCCCAGCTGCAGCGGCAGGCCGATGGGCTTTGGCAAATCCAAGCGCTGCAAGCGCACATTGCCAAAGGCCTGGTGCAAGGCGAGGGCCAGCAAACCACTGCCGGCTGGACGGGGCGGGTCCGCATCACGGGCATCCAGCCCGATCAATTGCACAGCGCCTTGGCAGGCAGTGCCTTGGATGGCCAAATCCAAGCCCAGTCGATCGACGCTCGCACCGTGGCCGTGCAGGCCGACCTGACCGCCGACCGCAGCCCTCAAACACGGGCTGGCCTGCAGTGGGAGCGACTGCATCTGAAGGGCCTTTGGCAAGCCGCGCTGTGGGACATCCAATCGCTGGACGTGCAAGCCGCTGACGCCCGCCTGCAAGGGCAGTTCAGCTACAAGCCCACGCAAAAAACGGCGCAAGGCCAGCTGAAGTGGCAATCGCCCGGCCTGCAAGCCCAGGCCGAAGGCCTGCTGGCCCCTCAGCAAGGCCAGGGCCACATCCAACTCGACATCAGCGATGCCACCGTGGGCATGGCCTGGCTCAAGCGCTGGCCCGGTTGGACCGAACGGCTCCAAGGCTGGCAGGCCAGTGGTCCGGCACACATGCATGCGCAGTGGCAAGGCGGCTTCCAACAGAGCGACACGACGGTGCAGTGGCAAACCACACTGCCTCGCCTGACGGCACAGGCCAACAGCGCGGAACCTTTGCGCTTGCAAAAAGGCCAAGTCCAAGTGCAAGGTCGCTTGTCCGCACTGCAAGTGAACATCGATGCGCAGGTGCTGCGCGGCGCACAAACTTGGCGCCTGCAAACGCAAGCGAGCGCCGGCAGCTCAGCCTTGTCGGCCCTGGATTGGCAAGGCCAGATCGACAGCGCAACACTGCAACTGTCCACACCTGATCAAGCCTCGGCCTGGAAAGCCCAGTTGAGCAGCTCCGTACCTTGGCAATGGACCGCCACCGCCCTGGCTCAACAACTGCGCTGGCAAGCCGGACGCGTCGCTTTGCACGGCCCCATCCCAGGACAAGCGGTGCTGCAGTGGGATGCCGGCCAATGGCAAGCCAACGCCGCCCCAAAAGGCGTTGCATGGCACACCACCATGGCCTTGTCGGCACGCATCGACGCGCTGCCCATGCGCTGGCTGCCCACCGGCTTTGGGCCCGAAGTGGAAAGTGATTTGCTGCTCAAAGGCCAACTCCAACTGTCTCAAACGCCTGCATTGACGGTGCGGGCCAAGCTCGAACGCAGCAGCGGCGATTTGCGCATCAACGCCGACAACAGCCCCAAGCAACGCATCAGCGCCGGGCTGCGAGAGGCCAGCATCGCCCTGAGCATTGACGATGCGCAGGCGGTGGTGCAGCTGAACTGGGACAGCGAACAAATGGGGCAACTGCAAGCACAAGGCCAAAGCCGCTTGAGCCACGACGCCCAGGGCTGGCACTGGCCCGATCAAGCACCGGTCTCGGGCACCTTGAAGGCCCAGTTGCCGCGCGTGGGGGCCTGGTCCTTGTTGGCGCCACCCGGTTGGCGCGTGCAAGGCACCCTCGACACGCAACTGAGCCTGAGCGGCACCCGAGCAGACCCGCAGTGGGAAGGCCAAGTGCAAGCCGACGACCTGGCCGTGCGCTCGGCGGTGCAAGGCATCGAGTTCAGCCAAGGCCAATTGCGCGCCAGGGTGCATGGCCAACAGGTGGACCTGGAAAAACTGAGCTTGCGCGGCGCCGGTGCACAAGGCGGGCAATTGCAGGCACAAGGCCAACTGACCTGGCTGCCCCCCACTGGCGCGGCCAACGCCTCCGCATTGGGTCAGGTGGACATGGTGCTGAACCTGCAGGCCAAAGCCCTGCGGGTGAGCAACCGCGCCGATCGACGGCTGGCCATCTCGGGCCAAGTCAAGGCGCAAATGCAAAAGGGCCAATTGCAATTGCGCGGCCTGGTGCAAGCCGATCAAGCCCTTTTCATCCTGCCCGAGGACAGCACACCCACACTGGGTAAAGACGTGGTCATCACCGACAAGCGCCGCGCGCAAGTGGCGGCCACTGACACCGCGCCCTCGGCGGGAACATCCATGTTGGGCACGCCCGATGTGCAAGTCACGCTAGACCTGGGGCCTGATTTTCAGGTGCAAGGGCAAGGCTTGAGCACCCGATTGGGCGGCAAAGTGAATTTGATCAGCAACGTCGCCAGCAAAGGCATCCCGCGCTTGGTTGGCGCAGTCAACACCGAGGGGGGCCGCTACAAAGCGTATGGCCAACAGCTGAACATCGAAACCGGCTTGCTGCGTTTCAATGGCCCCTATGACAACCCCCTGCTGGAGATCCTCGCGATCCGACCCAATCTGTCGCAACGCGTGGGCGTTCAAATCACCGGCAGCGCCATGACGCCCAAAGTGCGTTTGTATTCGGACCCCGAGATGCCCGATGCCGACAAACTGGCCTGGCTGGTGCTGGGGCGCTCAGGGGCCAACGGTGGCGCCGAATCGGCCGTCTTGCAGCAAGCAGCGCTGGCCTTGTTCAGCAGCAACGGCAAAACCCTGGGCAGCGAAATGGCGGGCGCTCTGGGGCTAGACGAGATCTCGCTGGCCAACGGCAGCCGCAGCGACATTGGCAACAGCGCCACCGCCACAGGCGCCGCCGTCACCTTGGGCAAACGCTTGTCCAAAGATTTCTACCTGGTCTATGAAACCAGCTTGAAAGGCACCTTCGGCAGCTTCTATGTGTTCTACGACCTCTCACGCCGCCTGACCTTGCGGGCGCAAACCGGGCAAGACAACGCACTGGACTTGATCTACACCGTGCGCAAGGATTGATGCGCCCCTGGAGGCTCAAACTCTCGCCTGTAAAATCCGCACACCGCCACCGTAGTTCAATGGATAGAACTCTCCCCTCCTAAGGGAGTGATACAGGTTCGATTCCTGTCGGGGGCACCACACAGCCAAGCACCACGCAGCCAGGCCCCAAGCCACTCAGCGCGAACGTGGTTTCAACGCCCCATCCGCTCATCCAACAGGGTTTGATATTGGCTGCGCACACCGAGGGCTACCACCTTGGGGAACACGGGCACAAATTGGATGCGATCGCCTTGCGCCAAAAAGCCTTCGGCCCAGGCACCACAGAGCACACCCTCTTCGCGCAAAGCAGCGTCTTTGGCCAACCAGGCAGCACGCATGGCCTGCACTGCGTCGGCTCGCTTTTGAGACACCAACTCCCGCGTGCTGGCGCTCACCGGTTGCGGCAACGCCTGCAAGTGCACCCGGGTGAAGATGTCGGTGGCTTTGGCGTGTTGGGCCGCCTGCTGCGCATCTTGGTTTGGACCTTGCCCCAAGACTTCAAAGATGGCTGCGCAGTGCAGGGACTGCGTGGCCAGCCGGGTTTCTTGTCCGATCGCGGCACTACAACAGCCCACAAGTGTCACGAAAATCAGGGCCAAACGGGCTGTCAATGTCGTCATGTGTTTCCTTATTTGATCCAGCACAAACTTCATGCACACGCCCCATGGGACTTGCGATAAATCAATCTTCCAACTTTCACACGGCAGATCATGGCTGCACATGAATTGAAAGGACGCTCCATGAAAATGTTAATCGATCTTTTTTCGACAGACTACGGCCTGATGAGTTTGGGTGTGATCGTGTTCATGCTGTTGATGGCCGTATTTTTCTTGCGGCTCTTCCTCAACAAAATGAACAAGTCCGTGTGATTCACTTCATCGTGAATGGATGAGAAATGCACGCCACTTTGTCTAACACCCCATGCAAGGCATGCACGATTTGATCAAGACTGAAAAGCCCCGATTTCCTGGGCCTGCATTTCAGCATTCAGTTGCATGCTTTGCGCACGGACCAATTGGCCCAAACTGATGGCACGCAACTGTTTGAGCACTTGATTGTTGAATTCAGCCCATATTTCACTTTGCATGGATCGACTGATCCAATGGTCATCTTGATGCAAGGCATCATCCACGGCCAGTGCAATATCTGCGAGGCTGATGTCATCCGCATTCAAACGCAAGGAATAACCACCGCCAGGGCCTCTCGTGCTTTTAACAAGTTGCTGCCCCAGCAATTTGCTGAAAATTTCTTCCAAACTTGTGATTGAAATTTTGTGTCGCTCACTTATTCTTGAAATGGAGACGGGGCCTTGCTGATGCTTCAAGGCAATTTCAATCATCGCCGTCACAGCACAAGCTATTTTTGAACGCAAACGCAACACTTTGATCTTTCACCCAAAACGATCAAACACCCATGACTTGTGATGTGAAGGCCGATATTCAGCCTCAAGCCTTCAAAGCCAGCAGGACTTCGTCGAGCATCTTCTTGGCATCGCCAAACAACATGCGGTTGTTCTCTTTGTAGAAAAGTGGGTTGTCCACGCCCGCATAGCCGCTGGCCATGGAGCGCTTC
>JACCDH011711886.1_pt1 | contig 17177 bp, 16 predicted proteins | sample 7442481 | NCBI WGS metagenome assembly JACCDH01 (sample SAMN15323433, study PRJNA562643) | freshwater metagenome | isolation source: river surface water | place: USA:Blue River Watershed | collected 2017-08-15
CGTGAATCACATAGGAATGGATGCGACGTCTGGCGGCATGTTGTAGCGCCAATGGTGACTACGTAGACGACAAAGACCTAGTTTGATCCCCTAGCTCATTAAAAGTAATTGACAAATTAGACGACAAACGCGTGTATCGGATTTATAAGGAGCTAGAGCTCAATTTGCGGATCAAACCACGCAAACAACTTGTGCGTGAAAAGCCAGATGCCTTGACAGTACCGCAAGGCATCAACCAAGTGTGGTCGATGGATTTCATGCACGCCCAACTGGAAGATGGGCGAACATTTCGATTGTTCAATGTGATTGATGACTTCAACCGTGAGGCGATAGGTATGGAGATTGACTTCTCGTTGCCGTCAGAGCGGGTGATTCGGTAGCTCAAGCAAATCATTTCGTGGTGGGGTAAGCCAGAAGTGATTCGATGTGACAACGGTCCGGAATACATCAATGCGGCAACATTCGAGGATGTAGATGAATTCGTCTTGCTTTGAGTGAGCGTGCCGAAGCGAAGAGACACCACCGGGGCGCAGACGGGTGAGGCTCACGCCGAAGTTGCCCAAACCGAAGAGATCGCCAAGTGGGTGCTTCAGGCGACCATTTATCTGAGTTGCAAACGGCTCTGGAAGACCGACCGCTTCGCGCGAAACGGCAGTTGCTACACGGCAGCAGAGACACGAAGCTTTGCAAAGTTACTGGGGCTCAAACCAATCACCACACCGATGACCAGTCCGCAAGGCAATGCCATGGCAGAGAGCTTTGAAAAATATGGACGAGGGACTGTGCCAAGCTGGCTAACAGGCCTGATTCAAAAACAGTGATGGCGCAATTGCAAGCTTGGCTCGATGACTACAATTCTTACCACCCGCACAGTGCACTGGGCTACTTGCCGCCAACACTGTTCAGGGAAAAACAATCGGTAACTTAAACATACCGACGGTACTGGGTTACGGGGTTAAACCATTTTGGCGTATTCATGCCCCACACCTCCATGGAAATCGGTTTGTGCTCATCCATCAGCTTGAAGTCTGGTAACAAATCGTCGGTGTATTCAAGTCGCAAAGGCTTCACAAAGGCGCGTCGCGCGTTCGTGAGCCGATTGGCTAAGCGTATTTCGTGGCAACTATCGCAAGAAATGTATTCGCGCGAACACGCCATAAGTGCGGCGGCGTGCACCCAAAGGAGTTACGGGCATCTTTGAACGAGTCTGGCGATTGTTAATGAGATTAATTCTCATTTGCGTGCCACAATGAGGCATGCCGAATCACAAGATCAAGTCATGTTTCATTGCAGCTGTATCCCTGCTGCTGGGTGCTTGTGGGGGTAATGGCGTGGGATCAAGCGCTGCTTCTACCACAGAGATGAGTGCAGTCGCGCAGCTGGGGCAGTTGATATTTCGGGACGGCTCGCTATCGAGCACGCCAACACCGATGTCATGCGCCAGTTGCCATGACCCGGCCATTGGTCACGCTGGTAACTTCAATACACCTGTTGCATTAGGCGGAACCAACGAAGCCACGCAAGGTCTAAGGAATCCACCATCCATTCGCTACTTGAAGTACAACAGCGCGTTTACCTGGCGGCAGACGGCACCCCGACAGGCGGTTTTTTTTGGGATGGCCGTGCCAATTCATTGGCTGAGCAGGCGAAGATGCCCTTTCTTAATTCTGCAGAAATGGCCAATGCCAGTATCCCGGTGGTTATTGCGAAGTTAAGAAACGCAAGCTACGCCAATCAATTTAAGCAAGTTTTTGGATCGAACATTTTGGATGTCGGCAATGAAAGCACAGCTTATGACCGGGTGGCATATGCCCTAGAGCGTTACCAATTCGAAGACAGCGACTTTGCCCGATTCAACAGCAAATTTGATGCGGTGATGCAAGGCAAAGAAAGCTTCTCGCCCATGGAAGCGCGCGGATACGTGTTGTTCAATAGTCCTACCAAGGGGAATTGTTTCTCGTGCCACCCTAGCACCAAACCTGCCAATGCGCCCGCTGCATTGTTCACAGACTTCACATATGACAACCTGGGACTGCCGAGAAACGGTTTGATTAACGCGAACAACAATGCGAACTTTTACGACATGGGACTTTGCGGCGCATTGGATATGCAAACCAGCACCGACAAAATCAACCATGCAGGCTTGGAGTCGCGCGCCGATTTGTGTGGTTTCTTTAAGGTGCCTAGTTTGCGCAATGTGGAGACACGCAAACACTTCTTCCACAATGGCAAGTTCACGACGCTTGATCAAGTGGTGGAGTTTTATGTCACTCGCGACACCAACCCCTTTGGCAGTACGCTCAACAATGTCGGTCAAGCGGCGTGGTACCCAGCTGGCGACAAATTTAATGATTTGCCTAATCAATTCTTGGCTACCAATGTCAAGAACAATGTCAATACATTTGAGGCGCCCTACAACCAACCTTTAGGCGGAACACCCACGCTCAATGCGTTGGAGCAACAAGACCTGATTGCTTTTTTAAAAACACTGACTGATCGTTGAAGGACATCACATGAAGTACAAGCTCACCACTATCACCTTCGCGTCTATACTGGCGTGTGGCACAGTGCATGCGCAAAGCAACAAAGAAATGGCAGCTCAAATCATCCAAGAAACAGCAGTTAGCCGGATGCCGCAACCGCAGTTGATGGCCGAAGCGCCCGTGAATTTATCTGTTGGTGACCAGTCATCGTCCTGACAGGTTCTGGAATTTCCGCCGGTTTGGGCGGGGAAACCCATCTACGAACTGACGCAGGAGAAACTGGGCTACGAGAAAAAAGTCTTAATGCCCTTGTCACTGGACTGCTATGATAAGCGCGAATACCAAAGGACCCACCACAAATAGCTCTTCGTCCGCGTGATAAGCACTATCAGTAGTGTAGTACTTCTTCCATTTTTTATATTAATTGGATACTTCATAATTATCTTGAGTAATGCCAACTGACCTCGCCAGGGAGCTTAGTTCATTTTATTTAAAATGCCACATTGAGCGATAGTTAAGGTTGCTGCGAATGAAAAGATTACCCCCACTGAACGCATTGCGCGCCTTCCATGTGGCAGCACAACAAGGAAGTTTGACCAAGGCTGGGGCCGTATTGCATGTGACACAAGGTGCCGTGAGTCGTCAAGTCAAGCTGTTGGAAGACTCGCTAGGCCGACCGTTGTTTTTCCGAATTCACCAAGGCATTAAATTAACTGAGACAGGAAAACTTCTGGCTGAAGGCCTGCAAGCTACATTTGGAGGTCTTGAGCAGCTCATGGAGCGCATCAGCAGTAATCAGCGACGCTTGCAAATTGCCATTAACTTGCCACCTACTTTTGCGACACGCTGGCTAGCGCCAAGATTGTCGAAATTTTGCAATCTGTACCCTTTCGTCGACTTTCAAATCACGACAAATTGGATCCAGTCATTGCGCGAGAGTGAAGCGCTTGATGCATTGGTTGTGTTCGATCAAGCACCTTGGCCGAAAAATGATTGCGAATTGCTGATGCTAGAAAAGCACATCATGGTCAGCAACACGGCTTTGTGGTCGAATGACACGCCTCCCACACTCAGTCAACAGACCTTGCTGCATGTGCTCAATGGCACTGACCGTATGCCAGTTTGGGAACGTTGGATCGAACAAAACCACCTCAGCCATATCAACCCCCGACCCGGTGTGACCTTCAGCACTTTAGATCAAGCGATCAACGCCGCAATCAACGGCGTAGGCGTGGCCATCGTCGACCTCAGCATGGTGCGACATGAATTGGCGTCAGGCGTTTTGCGCCGGTTCAATGACCTTCATATGGAAGGCACGCATGGCTACTGGTTTGTGGACGTCACCAAAGACAACGAACACAAGGCGGTCATCCGTTTGTTCCGTGAATGGCTTAAGCAAGAAGTTGCAGACAGTTTCGCCAACAAACCGACGCAAGGGCACATGGCTTCGGATTCAGCCCGCATCGTCTGAAAGGATAAAGTCTGCTCCTTTTTCCGCCACCATCATAGTAGGCGCGTTGATGTTGCCCGACGTGATGTTGGGAAAAATCGAGGCATCAATGACGCGCAAACCTTGCACCCCATGCACACGCAGCTGCGCATCGACCACGCTGGTGCTCGCATCTGCCCCCATCGCGCAAGTACCACACAAGTGATAAATGGATCCGCAGTTTTCTTTGAAATAGGCCAGCATTTGCGCATCGCTGTCGATGTTGATGCCAGGTTTCATTTCACTTGCAATCAAGCTACGCATAGGCAAGGTTTCACTTAAACGTCGTATCAAGCGCACAGCTTGGAGTACCTCAACTTGGTCACGCACTGTGCTCAAGTAATTTGGATCAATCAGCGGGGCTTGGCTGGCATCGCCTGATTTAATTCTGATCTCGCCTGTGCTGGTGGGTCGACATGCATTGAACGCGATCAAAAAACCAGAATATGGTTCGGGCTTGAGGTAGGCCTGTGGTGTGGACGGGATCGTGTATGACAGGGGGTTGAAATACAGTTGCAAATTGGCTCTGACTTCTTGCGTGCTGCCCTTGAAAAACCCACCCGCTTGATTCACCGACAAAGCCAGTGGCCCTTGGCGTGTGAACGCATAGCGAAGCCCTGCACGCACTTGCCCCCAAACGGATGTGAACTCGTCATTCAACGTTGGGCGATTGGCGCGGTAGTAAAAAGAGGCACACAAATGGTCTTGCAAATTTTTACCTACGCGGGGCAAGTGTTGATGCACCTGAACACCTAGGCGCGTCAACGCACCCTCGTCTCCAATTCCCGAACATTGCAACAAGTGCGGCGATCCCACTGCGCCCGCAGCCACAATGACTTCACGTCGAGCTTGGACATTGAACTCGTGGGAGCCTTGACGAACACACACACCCGTAACACGCTTGCTGGTCTCTGGGGCGAACAACAAACGCATGGCGTGGGTTTGGGTCATCACCGTGAGATTGGCGCGCTTGCGAGCCGTTTGTAAATATTCAACACCGCTGGAAGAGCGCTGTCCTCGGCGAATATTGGTCTCATAAATTCCCGCGCCCTCAAACTGAGCGCCATTGAAATCTTCGCTGCGAGGCAAGCCCAAAACTTCACACCCTGCTAAATAATCATCACAAATAGGATGCGTGTTGCCCTTCATTGGGGTAACGCCGATCAACCCATCACCACCGCGCCAAACGCTGGCTCCATTTGGATGTGTTTCTAGCTTGCGAAAGTAAGGAAGTACGTCATCGAAGCCCCAACCTGGGTTGCCTGCATCACGCCAATCGTCAAAGTCTTGGCGCTGGCCGCGTACATAGATCATGGCGTTGATGGCACCAGACCCACCCAACACTTTGCCACGTGGCGCATACAAACGCCGGCCACCCAAATGCGTTTGCGGCGTGCTGTAAAACATCCAATTGGTCTTTGGGTTGAAGTAGGACTTGACATAACCAACAGGCACTTTGAACCAAGCGCTGTTGGCCTCTCCACCCGCTTCAATCAGTAGCACGCGATGCCTGCCATTTTCGCTCAAGCGATGCGCCAAGATAGCACCTGCAGAACCTGCGCCAACAATGACATAATCGTATTGTGTATCTATGGTCATAGAGCCTTGTCGTTGTTCCAACGGTTGCGCCAAATTTGATCGTCCGCGCGCACGTTGTAAGGCATCGGGTCCATCAACAAATGCATGCGCTCGCCGCTGTAAGGCGAATGCGCTTTAACCATCTCCATGTTTAACTCCACACCCAGACCGGGCTCTGTAGGCGGCACGATGAAACCTTCTTCCCAGCGAATGGGCCTCTTGAGAAGCTTTGCGTAAAACCCAGACCAATCGAGCATGCTTTCCTGAATCAAAAAATTAGGTGATGCTGTTGCCAGCTGGATGCTGGCAGCCGCACCGATGGGGCCGTTGTAGAGGTGAGGCGCGATTTGAACATAGTGCGCTTCGGCAATAGCAGCGATTTTTTTTGCCTCTAGCAACCCACCCACACGTCCAATATTCATCTGCAAAATGCTGGCAGCCTTCTTTTGCATGATTTCCAAAAACTCATACTTTGTGGTCAAGCGTTCGCCCGTGGCCACTGGAATGGATGTTTTGGCAGCCACCTCCGCCATCGCATCGGCCTGTCCTGGTGGAACGGGTTCTTCAAACCACAAGGGGTCGAATTTTTCTAAACGCCTAGCCAAGCGAATGGCTGAAGCTGGGGTCATTTGGCCATGCGTACCAAACAACAGGTCACAACGACTGCCGACGGCTTCACGGATCTTGCGACAAAATGTTTCGCAAAGATCCATCTGCTCAAGTGAGATGTGATGGCCCGAATAAATGGAATAGGGACCAGCGGGGTCAAACTTCAGCGCGGTAAATCCGCGATCGGCATATTGGGCGGCGCACTCCGCCGCCAAGTCTGGATTGTCGTAGTCGTATTCACCTTTCGCATTGACGGGATAGAGGTAGGTGTAGCTGCGTAATCGCGCATGTACTTTTCCGCCGAGAAGCTGATACACGGGTTGCCCTGCAGCTTTACCCACGATGTCCCAACAGGACATTTCCAACCCGCTCACAACCCCCATCATGGTCAAGTCAGGTCGCTGCGTGAACCCACTGGAGTAGGCACTTCGAAACAAGCGCTCAACCTGGTGCGGATCATGCCCTTCGAGGCAACGCTGAAACACATCTTCGATGGCCATCGTTATCACGCGGGGATGAAAGCTCGCCGCGTACACCTCGCCAACGCCTTCTATGCCGCAGGCCGTGCGTAACTTGATAAAGATCCAGTACATGCCTCCCACATGAGGTGGGGGCACTGCGACCACATAGGTTTCAAGATCAATGATCTTCATATCGGTCAGTCTTTCTGATTTCTTAATAGGGCATCACCACCAACCGGGTCTGGGTAAATTCCAACATGCCGTGCTTGCCATCGTCACCGCCCAACCCTGAGCGTTTCCATCCTGCGTGATAGCCCTGATAAGGATCTGCAGGGGTTCGATTGACATACAACTCGCCAGCCTCAATTTCTTGCGCAAACAAACGCACGGTGGGATGGTGGTGGGTAAACAAAACAGAAGCCAAGCCGTACTGATGGTCGTTGGCACACGCAAGTGCGTGGCCCGTACTGTCGCAAGACATGACCGCAAGCACCGGGCCGAAAACTTCTTCTTGAATGATGTCCATGTCCTGCGTGCAAGCGCTCAGCAACGTTGGGGGGTAAAAAAAACCGGGGCCATCTGGCAAGTAACCGCCCATCTCCAGCGTCGCACCTTGTGCGACGGCTTTTTGCACCATGGCGTGCACATTGCGACGTGCTTGCTCGCTCGCCAGCGGGCCCATGTGCGCGGCATCGTCTCGACGATTTCCCCAGGTGTGTTGCGCCATCAAACCTTTGATGCGCTGAAGCAAAGCGTCGTGTACGGAGCGCTCAACCAGCACACGCTCAACCGCTGTACACAACTGACCGCAGTGGGTGAGACGGGAATTAACAATGGCTTTTGCAGCAATGTTCAAATTGGCATCCGCCGCCACGATAGCGGGTGTTTTGCCGCCCAACTCCAACGACATTTTGGTAATGTTGGTTTGGGCATACGCCATGATTTTTCGCCCTGCATGGACGCTGCCAGTGAGTGTGATCATGCCTACGCCTGGCATTTGACACATGGCAGCGCAAGTGTCGTGATTCATGGCCATGATGTTCACAACGCCAGCTGGCAATTGTGCATCTAATACCGCTTGCGCCAATGCCAGCGCGGAAGTCGGCGTATTGTTGCTGGGCCTCACCACCACAGTGTTGCCCGCGATCAGCGCTGGTGCAATTTTGCGTAACAGCGTATAGATGGGGAAGTTGAACGGAATCAAACAAGCTACCACACCAATGGATTCGCGGTGCAAAAACAACTGCTCGCGCGCGTTGTCTGACGGAATGATTTCACCTTCGATGCGGCGCGCCCACTCCGCGTGGTATCTCAAAATGTCGACGCCATAGGTCACTTCGGAACAGGCATCTGCAAAACTCTTGCCCGACTCAAGCGCCAACGCAGCACCAATAGTTTCTCGCCGCGTCAATACGGCATCGGCCAAGCGTCGCATGGCGTGTGCTCGCTCAATGGTAGGCAACCTGCGCCACGCGCTATGGGCTTGCCTGGCGCAGTTAACGGCGACAGTTACCAAGTCCAGGTCGGCCAATTGAACCGTTGCCGCGACTTTGGCTGTCGACGGATCAATGACATCATAAAGCTCATATGAACCCTCGGCAATAAAACGATGGCCTACCAAATTTTGATACGTATGCATGGGGCTATTTCTCCATCGTTCAGAATAAATAGCTCATACCAACGCCTATGGCATCAGCGCTGGCCGTTCGCCCCCAAAATCCTTTTTTCTTGTTGCCGTAGCTCACATAAACATTGATGTTGGGTTTATAGGCGTAGGTTGCACCTAAGCTATAAAAATTGGCATGGTTTTGATCGAGTTGTTGACCATATCCCGCAAGATAAGTTGTTTTTCCAACAACATATTGTGCAGAGATCGTGGGTGAACGATTCAAGCTGCCATCGAGGAGCTTTTCTTCGTCATACGCCCCCATCAATGTCAACGCGTCAAACTTGTACTTTGCGGCGAAGAAATTCACCTGATTGCCTGCCGGTGTTTTTTCCGTAGCAACCATGGTGCTGAAGGGTCCGACTTCGTATTTCAGCACATAGGACATGCTGTTGTTTTTGTCCAAGTTTTGTTTTTTTAGCCCCATCGAGATCTCAAAAGTGAAGTTCGCCCATTTAGGTGACGTGTAAAAAACACCATGGTTGATACGAGCAAAGCTCACATTTTTGCTAGATGCATGGGGATCAGCTGGGCTATTGCCGTGCCACATTTGCCACGCGGGCGAAGCGATTTGGTCATAGTTGTACCAAGCGTCATAGGCCCAGTCGTTGGACCACAACGCCGTCGTGGCACGCCCAAATCGCACATGACCCAAATTACCTTTCAGGCCAGCGGTTGCCTCGCCTGAAAACAGATAGGACGGGTCCTCATTCACCAAGTTATCGCCCGTGTGAGGGTCTTTCATAAAGAAGCGTGCGTTCAGCTTGACGGTTGCTGCTGTTTCGCCATCCAAAACTTTCAGCCCATCAAAAGCGACGTTGCTACGGCTGATGTTGCCGCCCTTTGTTTTCTGATCGTAATCACGGTAATAACCCATATCCAAAGTTCCGGAAAACTTATAACTGTCCTCGGCAGCATGCGCGACCACGGTCAGCGCTGAAGTGAGGCCCAAAAGGGCGATGTGTCTTATTGGGTTAGTCATGAAAGTCTCCTGTTTATGAGGTCGCCTATAAGGCTTGAGGTAAAAATGAGCATGCTTTGGACGAAGGCATCCCTGAGGGCGGATGCTCAAAGCAAGCCTTTTTCAAAAAGTCTGCGAGTGCGTGAACTAAACGCTGTGACTGCGTTTTTCCACAAAGCGGCGAACATAGTCGTTCGCGGGTTGTTGCGTGATTTGTTGCGGACTGCCAATTTGCACCAATTCGCCATCTCGGAGAATGGCAATTTGTGAGCCTATTCGCAGCGCCTCTTCCAAATCGTGAGTGATGAACACGATTGTTTTTTTCAATGTGTCTTGGAGTTCGAGCAACAATGTTTGCATGTCGTGACGAATTAATGGATCTAAGGCACTGAATGCCTCGTCCATCAGGAGTATTTGCGAGTCCATGGCCAATGCACGCGCTAATCCAACGCGCTGCCGCATACCACCTGAGAGCTCGTTGGGATATGCGTTTTCGTAGCCTTTTAGACCCACACGCTCGATCCATCGGTTTACACACAAAGCGGTTCTGTCTCGTGGTTCACCACGAACAGCTAGACCGTAGCCCACATTGTCAGTGACAGTTTTGTGAGGCAGCAGGCCAAAGCCTTGAAACACCATGCTCATGGTGTGACGTCTCAGTGCGCAAAGTGCCTTGGAGTCCAGCGTCAAAACATTTTGGCCATTCACTAAAATCTCGCCAGACGTCGGTTCGATCAAGCGATTGAAATGTCTGACTAACGTAGATTTACCTGACCCAGACAAGCCCATGATGACAAAAATTTGTCCTGCTGCAATACGCATGGACACATCTCGCAGACCAACGTTGCAGCCAGATCTCTCCAAGACCTCTTTTTTAGAGGCTCCCTCACGCAGTCTGCGCATAGCCTCATTCGAATGGGATCCAAAAATTTTGTAGATATTGCGTACTTCAATGCCACCCTGACTGCTGTTCATGCTGGGGCTCCTTGTTTGTTTTGCCGCATGGCTTTACGTTCTCGCCGTCCTTTTCCGTAGGCTTGTGAAATGCGATCAATCACCACCGCCAAAATCACGATCGAAAATCCACCTTGCAAACCACGCCCCATATCCATGTTGTTGATACCAGACAAAACATCTTCACCCAACCCACGCGAACCGATCATGGATGCAATGACTACCATCGCCAAGGCCATCATCACCGCTTGATTCAAGCCCGCCATGATGCTGGGCCTTGCCAGCGGCAAATTCACATCGATCAGCAATTGCCAAGGCGTTGCACCAAAAGAACGTGCGGCTTCCACTACCTCTGCATCCACTTGTCGTATGCCGAGATCAGTCAATCGCACCAATGGTGGTAATGCATAAATCACGGTGGCCATCACAGCTGGTACTTTGCCAAGCCCAAACAACATCAAAACCGGAACTAAGTACACAAAGGTGGGTAGTGTTTGCATGACATCTAAAACGGGCTCCAGCACACATCGAAGTCGTGCATGTTTAGACATCAAAATGCCAACAGGTAATCCAATCATGACTGTCAAGGTTGTTGAAACTAGCATCAGTGCCAGGGTTTGCATCAACTTGTCCCACAAACCAAAACAGCCAATCAGGTACAAGCCAGCCATCATGGCAAAAACGGTGCTCCAACTTCTGAGAGCGTGCCATGCCAGAGCACCTATCAAAATCAAAACGAATAATGGCGGTATGTTAAGCATCAACTTTTCAAACGGGACTAAAAATCCCGTCAACATCATCAAAGTGAAGTCATGAAAATAATCGCCATAACTTGCAACGAAGTTCATCACTGCATCGTTGATTTGGTTGATGTAACTTAGATCAATAAATATTGAATTCATGACTTTAAATTGCGTGCATTCACAGTCTTACGAATCAACTTCAGGTCAGAAACGATGCAAGGCTTTGAATCTATGTTTATTTCAAGGCGGCACTAATTTTTGTTGCAGCCTCTACGCTGACCCACTTTTGCCAAACCGCTGGATTGGCTTTCATGAATTCGCGCGCCACGACATCACTGTTTGCTTTGCGTTCTGTCATTTGCAGCACAGTTGAATTAATTTGCTCTGGGTTGAGTTGGATTTTTTCCAACACAACCAAGGCCTCAGCATGGTTGTTGGCAAATGGGGTTGAAACACCAATTAATAATTTTGAGTTAGGCGTGGCTGAAGGGCAAACATCTTTGACTTTGATGTTTCGAATGGTTTCCCAACATTTGGCGTTGTATTCAGGTTCTTGCAGTTGAATCAACTTGTATTTCGCCATTACACTCGCTGGCGACCAGTAGTAAAAAAAGATTGGTTTGCCGCGCTCAATTGCCGATGCAATGGCGGCATCCATTGCTGCGCCTGTGCCTGCTCGGAAGTTGGTGTAATCGTTTTCCAACTTATATGCTTTGAGTTTTTGTGTGTTAATTTTTTCGCAATCCCAGCCCACAGGGCACGACAAAAAACGTCCTTTGTTAGGCTCTTCGTCATCTTTGAAGATTGCTTTGTATTTCGGTAAATCTGCCACCGACTTCAAGTCGGGTGCGACCGCTTTGATGCCACGCTTGGCATCACCGTTGACAACGTAATCGGGGACAAAGAACCCTTCCTTGGCGCCGCCGCCCGAGAGTAGGTCACCGACCAACCGGACCTTGCCCATTTCCTGTCCTTTCTTGATCGTGTCGGTTCGCAGCCACTGCTCCACCCAGATCTGTATGTCGTTGCTTACTAAAGCTGCTTCAGTAGCAGCCGTACTGCCCGTCACAAGTTCAGTTTTGCACCCGTAACCCAATTCAAGCAAACTGCGGACGAGGCTGGTGTAGATTTGACCTGACTCCCAGGTGACGCCCGCAAATTTGATGGTTTCTTGTGGCTTGCAAACTCCACTTTGCGCGTATGCGCTTGACACCGACAGCGCCAAAGTCATTGCCAATGTGATTGCTATTTTTCGAGTGAGTTTCATTTTGTCTCCGTTTTATAAATTGACCCTAACAGCGGGGGCTTTTCGGGAAGTTGAACTTTTCATCTAGCTACGCGAGGTATGCGTTTTGTGTTGTAATCGTTGATCACATCGCACGGTGTGTACCAACGGTCGATTTCTAAGGACTCTTGTGGCGTCAGATAAATCTGCAATGCCGTGATGTTTTCATCCAGTTGTTCAATGGATTCAACGCCAATCAATGTGGAGGTGACACCGGGTCGATTGTTGACCCATGCCAAAGCAACTTGCGAAGCTTTGACGCCGCGCTGCTGAGCGACTTTGACCACTGCTTTGGCGATATTGATGCTGGTTTCATCGCCGTATTGATCTGCTGTAAAGTTATCTGTTTTATTGCGTAAGGAGTCGATATTTCCTGACAATAATCCGCGCGCTAAGGGAGAAAAGGGCGTGACTCCGATGCCTTCGTTCATGCAGTATGGAATCATCTCCCGCTCCTCTTCACGGTAGGCCGCATTGAGTTGGCATTGCATCGAAATGAACGACGTTAAGCCATGCAAACGGGCGGTTTCATTCATCTTGGCAAATTGCCACGCGTACATCGTGGATGCACCGATGTAGCGAATTTTTCCTGCACGAATCACATCATCCAAGGCGCGCATGGTTTCTTCCATCGGCGTGCTGGCATCGAAAGCGTGGATCACAAACACATCCATGTAATCGGTGCCCAACCTTTGTAATGAAGCATCTACCGCATCCATGATGTGCTTGCGTGACAAGCCTTGTTCATTGATGTCATCACCCATCGCGTAAAAGCACTTGCTTTGCAACACCAATTTGTGCCTTGGCGTACCCTTGATGGCTCGCCCTACCACGGCCTCAGAAACGCCCATTGAATAAAAATTAGCCAAATCAATGAAGTTGATTCCCTTTTCCACGGCCGCCTTGATCACTGGCGTTGATGCACTTTCATCCAGCACCCATTTGCGCCATGCTGGCGTTCCAAATGTCATCGTGCCCAAACACAAGCGCGAGACCTTGAGCCCACTTCGTCCAAGATTGACATATTCCATTTTTTCTCAGACCTTCGGTGTGTAAAAGGGATTGCCTACTGCTTTGGCGGCCTGGGTCACCTCAAGCAACGACGGCGCTTGTTTCATCGCAGCGATCACTGCACCTTTTGCTGCTGCGTAGTTGTTGGCAAACACCTCATCCGCATCATTGGCAACCCAGTTCACCCACACGGCGGCAATCACGCACCATTCATTTTCAGCCTCAGGGGGTAAGACACCCTCCAGCAAACATTCTTGGACCCCTTTTGCAACGCCGGCTTGCGCTGGCCCCCAAGTCATGGTTTCGTGCTGCACTCCTCGTAAATCTGCTTTGTTGATGAATGCAGTCATTGGCTTAACGGGCACACCTGGTTGAAGTACGACCATGTAAGGCAAGTGCCCTTTGGTGGGCGACGACAGTGCCCCAGCCCATGAATGACCTACGGGGCCGCTGCGCGGACCCGCTATCACATTGATATGTGCGGCATTTGGGCCGCTGCCAATGAATGATTCACCAATAAACATTTCTAATTTCCAATCTAGATGGACAACACCGCTTCACGGGTTTGTTTGCCGAGGTTCGGCTGTTTTTGCAACTGCTGCAAAACATTCGCTTGATTTGATTTTTTCGTACTTTGTCATTAATAAATCTCAGACGCAAACCATTCTTATTTGCTCACAACATGCGATTTTGTAATATGTAAAGCGTTTACCCTAGTATTAGTTTTACTAATAAACCCGGTTTGAAAAAATCGTTTGGAGCTCCAACTTCAGCGTCTTAAGCTTGCGTCGTCTTTTTATCTTCCAAATTAATTGTTGATGCTCAAATTTCTCTCTCGCTCCGACTTTTTACAAACTGGCGCATTAATCAACGGTCAGTGGCATGCAAGCAAGCATCAATACGCGGTGGTCAACCCTGCCAATGGTGTCAAGCTCGCCGAGGTCACCAAAGCAGATGCCGTCTACGCAAATCAGGCAGTCGAGGCCGCACACACGGCATTTCAAACTTGGCGACTCACCACAGCTAAACAGCGTTCTATCCTTCTTCGTCGTTGGGCTGAACTGATGCAGATTCATCAAGAGGATTTGGCTCAGTTGCTCACTGCGGAACAAGGCAAGCCCTTAGCCGAGTCACGCGGGGAGGTTGCGTATGCAGCGAGTTTTTTGGAGTGGTTTGCGGAGGAGGGCAAACGCGCTTACGGCGATGTCATTCCAACGCACAAACAAGATGCAAGAATCTTGGTTATAAAAGAGCCTGTGGGTGTAGTCGCCGCCATCACGCCGTGGAACTTTCCGCTGGCGATGGTCACCCGAAAACTTGGGCCTGCTTTGGCGGCGGGTTGTACAGTGGTCCTCAAGCCTTCAGAAGAAACGCCACTTTGTGCCAACGCATTGGCCGTCTTGGCTCATGAAGCGGGCTTACCAGCTGGGGTAATCAATGTGGTGTCGGGAGACGCGGTTGCCATCGGTGAGGCCTGGATGTCTAACAATGACGTGCGCAAAGTTTCCTTCACAGGCTCCACGCGCATCGGCAAGTTGTTGATGCGTCAGGCATCGGACACATTAAAAAAGGTGTCTCTCGAATTGGGTGGTAACGCACCCTTCATTGTGTTCGATGATGCAGACATTGATGCCGCCGTCTCCGGCGCTATGGCTTCGAAATTTCGCAACACGGGTCAAACCTGTGTGTGCGTCAATCGTTTTTTTGTTCAAGATTCTGTTTACGACGCCTTCACCTCCAAGTTGGCCGCGGCTGTAGCGGCGTTGAAGGTGGGTGATGGCTTGACACCCGGAGTGGATCAGGGGCCCTTGATCAACGCCGCAGCGTTTCAAAAAGTGCAACGACATGTGCAAGACGCTGCGGCAAAAGGCGCGCAAATTCTCTGCGGCGGTCAAGCTCACGCATTGGGTGGCACGTATTACCAACCCACCTTGTTGACCCATGTCACGACGGACATGGACATGGCACACGAGGAAACGTTCGGACCCGTGGCTGCTTGTTACAAATTCACAACAGAAGATGAAGTGATTCGCATGGCCAACGCTACCCCATTTGGTTTGGCAGCCTACTTTTACAGCCGCGATTTAGCACGCGTTTGGTCGATCGCAGAGAGATTAGAGGCGGGCATGGTCGGCATCAACGAGGGCGTCATTTCTACTGAAAATGCACCTTTTGGCGGCATCAAAGAATCTGGTGTGGGTCGCGAAGGATCACGATATGGATTAACAGATTACATGGAGGTCAAATACCTTCTCATGGGTGGTTTGCGCAAACCGCTGTAACCCGTCATGGACACAATTAAGCAGGTCATTGAAGCTTTGTATGCGGTCTCTGGACCCTTGGCGGTGTTGGCTTACCTTCCTCAAATTGCGGCCTTGCTCAAGGACAAGCAAGGCGCAAGTGGTGTCTCGTTGTCTACTTGGCTCATGTGGGTGATCGCGTTGACCATCAACACGGCTTATGCAGGATATGTGAACGGCGATCGTTATTTTTTTATATCGTCCGCCAGTAGCCTTACCGGCACTGTGATGGTTTTTGGTATCGCCAGCTACAAGCGTTGGCAACTAAAAACCATCATCGATTGACCTTTGAGACTATGCTTGACTTGAATGATTTCTATGCCCAATGCTGTCTTGCGCTTGGCTACCCAGCGTTTGATGTCTTCTCCCATCTTTATGCTCGTCTGTGTTTGATGTGGCATTCCCCCAAACCTGTAGACACTTTTCATAGCGCAGTTTGACGCTGCCGCTCGAACTCTTGGGGGCTGAGTTGATCGAGTTGCTTGTGGCGTCGAACTCGATTGTAGAAACCCTCGATGTAATCGAAGATTTCTGATTTGGCCTCAGCCCTTGTTGGGTAAATCCGCTCCTTGATTTGCTCGCTCTTCAAGCTGCTGAAGAACGACTCAGCCACCCGCGTTGTCCCAGCAGTTGCCTCGGCGGCTCATACTCAGGCTCAATCGGTTGTCTTTGCACCAACGGTTGAACTCGTCGCTACCAAATTGGCTATCAGCACTTATCGCCTTCGGTATCGATCAGGTTTTCAAAATTACCATTATTTATCGGCTCGATTTGGCATCCGACCACACCATCCACATATTGCCCCCTTATCTTAATTTTGTAATGGCTTGGAACCCAGGTGTCAATTTCGGATTCTTGAGCAAATATGATGGTCGCTGGCTGCTAGTCGCGCTCAGCATCACTATCTCTCTATGGCTAACAGCATGGGTGCGCGACAAGCGCGGATGGAGAGTGCCATTGGGCGCTGGGGCCGTTGTCGGCGGTGCGCTTAGCTACGCTTTTGATCGCGCAATATATGGTTCAGCTGTAGACTTTCTTAATATGAGTTGCTGTGAAATAAACAACCAGTATTCGTTCAATGTTGCCGACATCCTGATCGTCTGCGGCACGGCCTTCATCGTGATTGAGCATGAAACCAGAATGATTTTAGAAAATAGTGACTGATGATGACGGCAAGTGAAGGAGTGTATTACTTCAAAGGAAGTTTGATCTGAGCCAAGCCCGCAAGCAATCCAAGCCAGAGATTAGTGTATAGAAAAACTTAAATGTAAAAGCACCTAAGAATTCAAGACTTAGTTGTAATCCAGTTCAACAGCCTCTCAAACTGTCGGAATGTGTCAATGCCTTGGGTCTTTGAGAAGGCGCAAACCGTTGAAAACAACCAACAAGCTCGCTCCCATATCTGCAAACACAGCCATCCACATCGACGCATAGTCAACGATTGCTAGCAGCAAAAACACAGCCTTAATTCCAAGGGCTAGACTAATGTTTTGCCACAAAACGACGTGCGTGCGTTTAGATAGTCGAATCGTTTCAGGCAATCGGCGCAAGTCATCGTTCATGACAACAACGTCTGCGGCTTCCATAGCAGTGTGGGTCCCAACACCCCCCATCGCAAAACCAATGTTCGCCTTAGC
>JACCDH010162306.1_pt1 | contig 17175 bp, 23 predicted proteins | sample 7442481 | NCBI WGS metagenome assembly JACCDH01 (sample SAMN15323433, study PRJNA562643) | freshwater metagenome | isolation source: river surface water | place: USA:Blue River Watershed | collected 2017-08-15
CGATGTTCTTTTGTATCGAATCCATCTTCTAATATATGAATTTCATTTTGTAAACTATCAACTACATTTTTTAATGAATCTATTGTATGAGTTTGAATTTCATAATTTTCTCTACTCGTTGCAACAACTGGTTTTTTATCTTCATATAATGGTTGAGCAGCAATAATTCCTATTACTAATACTACTATAGTTAAAACTATAAACTTAAAGCGAAACATTTTATCGTCCATATTTATTTTTATTTATCTCCAAACTGTTGTATATCGTCCGTGTCTCCAGACTGTTTTAGGTTTTCTTTCTCTAGGTGCCTTTATTGTTCGAGTACGACGATTATCATCTTCAGGTGGTACTCGTCTATAATCTTCAGTAGTATCGTATGAATAACGTATATCTCCGTCAGTAAGCCAGGTTTCATATGAATGTGTATTATCGGAAGGAAATTCAATATACACGTAGTATCTTTCGTTTTCTACACGTAATACATCACCAACACCAAAATCGGTAACTACTCTTTGTCCAGCTTCGTACATAACTTTTATTTTTTACATTTAAATATAATCAGGAAAAGGTCGAATTAACGACCTTGTCCACGATATCTTTTAACGTAATTTTTTGATTGCTTAGCAAATGATTGTTTTGTTTTTGAATGACGAAACAATGTTTTTTTCTTAATTTCTACTTTGCGAGATTCTGCCGCAACTTTAGCTTTTGCCATATTATAACAAGTTAAGGGTTTAGTATAAATATACTAAACCTCTCTCTTGTCACCATATGAAATAATATGATCTCGGCCACTAAAATTGTAGCTATTAGCAGTACAGAAATCCATTACAATCGGATACATTTTCATTAATTCTTCACGAGTATCTCCAGCAGGCATAAACCATGTTTTGGATTTTGGAATACTAAAACGTTTACGGAATGCTTCAATTTCTTCTAGTATCTCTTTAGAACCATCCCATACTGGTTTGAAATGATAGTTCTTATGATATGCTAATAACTGATGAATTGCTGGGTAATTCATTCTGAATTTATTGTGTTGATCAATCATCTTTTGATCTACAATTTTACCTTGTGGTGTTTCAACACCTAATACTGGGGTTGAATTTGTAAATTTAGGAGATAATGAAATAACATCAATCGGTTTATCAGTATGTAGCATATGCGATCCTTCAGTTTCGATAGTTACAATACCTTTTTTATCTGAATGAATATGTTTGAATACATTTACCAATTCATTCACTAATTCTGGGTGCATTGATGGAGAACCACCTGTAATCATTAAATGGTTAATATCCCAATTCTTCATAAAGAATGTTTTAACATCCTGCATTGAGTATTTACCCTTCTCTGGATGAATTGATGTATACCATGAATCACACCACCCACCTTCACCAAAGTAGCAGCGGTGAGTACATCCTGTTGTGCGAACAATGATATGCGGTTTACCCATTAGTGAACCTTCTGTTTGAATACAGCGGTAAACTTCTAGTATTGGTTGTGTTTTAGTATAATCCATTATCGATTTTGTTTTTCTTTTAGTTTTAAACGCTTATTTAATTTTTTATCGACAACTGCTTCGGCTTTAACTTCTACATTTACTGTTTTATTAAAGTCACGAACTTTAGTTTTCCATTCTGATTTAGGAACGAATGACCATCCATGTACTTTTACTTTGTTATCAGCATCTACATCTGATACTCTACGGATTTCACCGTCTTTTTTGATACACTTCATATTATTTTATTTTAATTGATTTCTTCTAAAAATGAAAACTCAGTATCGTCTTGATAACATTGATCATCATCTAAACGAGTAATACCATCGCACATTCCATCGGGACACTCTTCAACCATTTCTAATGCTTGATTTTCATCTTCTGCTTCAACTATATAAGTCCAAGCTTCTACAAGGGTACGTTCACCCATAATTTTATACTTTGGCATATTATTTGAATTTTAATTTAATTACTTGTTGAATATAAGTAAGAAACTGCACATCACCAGCAAGTACAGATAAAATGTTAGGGTGTGCATCGCCGCACACTCCTAACAAATGACTAATAATGTGTCTAATTTCCTCCATTATTGTTGATATTCAGCTAATACTTTTTCTACTGCTGCTTTAGCAACTTCCCATGTTACTGGACCAGTTTCATCAGCGTAATTTACTGGATCAGGACGACCTAAACGAATGAATGCTTCAATACGTTCAACTGATGCCGCTGATTTGTAGTCTGAATACCATGTTCCAACTTCAGTTAATGCTTTAACTTCACCTGTAATTTGATCTGTGTGAGACATTGCTGGGATGAAAATTGGTTTATATGATGTATTAGTACGTTTATATACTTCATCAAAATTTAAACCTAACTTTTCACAACATGCTAATCCATCTTCTAAAATAGTAAATTTATTACCATCTAAATATGGTGTATAAACAGATACTAATTCTGAATCCCAGTTACCAATTTTAAATGCTTCAAAATCTGCATCACGGAATTCTTGACGGCAATCAGGATAAATAGCGTGGTCACCAGCGTGAATACCCATCGCAATTGCTACTTCTTGTCTTACATCACAATCTTCACCTACTGGTTTAGTTGCAATAGATAATGCCGCTGCTTGAATTAATGATGAGAAAATTTTATTACGATTAGGTACAACAGTTTCTTTCATGTTGTCTTGCTCGTAATGTCCTTCTGGTACATCGTTTCCGCCTGTAACTAATGCTGAATGAAGTAAATTTTGTAATCCATCTAATTTAATGATTTGATGTGTTACTGGTTGTCCTTTACTTTGTAGATAATCAACTAATGAAGCGGCACGTTCTAATTCAACACGGTGTTTCTGGCCGTAATCAAATCCTAATGCTGTAACTTCATAGCCATTAGCTAATAAGTGAAGTAATAATGTTGAGGAATCCATTCCTCCAGATAATGATAAAACTGCTTTTTTGTTGTTAGACATAAAATTATAAAATATAAAATTGGAACGTATTTTTTTATTGATCGATTAGTTCCGATAACCGATTAGAATGGAAGATCATCAGTTTGATCTACTTTAAAGAACTCATCTAATAATGATTTCTCATATAACATAACTTCTCCAGTATAACGTGGATTTGATACTTGGCGGGTTTCAAATTTAGCTTTCCTCGAAGCTGCAAATGCAGCTACTTGAGCGCCTAATTCTTTACCTGCTGGTTTACCTAAATAATCAAATAATGATAACATAGCTTTTATTTTTTAGTACTCTTAAATGTAATTAAGAAATTAAAGAGCTGTATATTCTTCCTCATAAGAAGCTGAATTGCGATCATGTTCGAATACTTCTACTTTAGCTACTCTAACTCGGTAGTGTGTTTCTTCCTGGACGAATTCATCAATCTTTTTAAATAGATACTCAGCGAAACGTTCAGCACCTACACTAGGTAAAATACGTAACTGAATAACTCCATCCTCAGCCATTTGTTTGAATTGTTCTAAATATGGATCATCTTCGGCAATGATTGTAGTATGGTCTAATAGATAATCGAACCATTGTTTTGGATTCATACCGTCAATAGTGCCATTAGCACGTTTCATACCACCGAAATCCCATACCCAATTACGTTCGTCTAGATCGCCTTCAAACCATACTCGGAATGAAACAGCATATCCATGTAAGAACTTACAGTGAGTTCCTTCTGCACGCCATTGACGAAATACTGTTGAGTACCCATCAAATAATTTTGTTGATTTAAAAGTAATCATGATAATAGTGTTCTAAAATGTTTAACATTATATATTACATCCGAAATCTGCTGTTGACTTAAACGCTGATTAAAGAATGTTTCTAATTTTTCTTTTGGTTTATCTAATAATACTTCATCTGGATATCTACCATGTTTTAAACCGTAAATAACTGGGTTTGATGTATCGATTGTTTTAATAAATTGATATTCTTTACCTTTATAACTAGAAAACTCATTAGGTAATGTAGCACCTAATAAATGGTGATGAATATCTTTTGAAAATCCTTTTAATGATGGTAGCATATTAACAAACTTAATACGCCCAGTCATTAAACTTAATAACTCATTTTGATGCTGATATAATTCCTTATAGAATACACCTGCATGATTTAATGCGATATGTTTAAATCCTAATTCAATAAATTTACTATACGTAAGCATAGCATCAGATACTGTTTTTGCTTGTACTACTGCCATTAAATTAGTAGTAGATGGGATTTTATCTACATAGTAGTCAATCCATTTTTTAGCATTTTTAACTGTTACAATAGGATCATTCCATGCATCAGGAACAATGAATATATTTGGTTTAATATCATTGATTTTCTCGAGTAAATCTTCGATTGTATGCGATACTCCTTCAAATAAACCATTGTCCATAATGATTAATTCATTACGTTCAGATGCGCTTTTAAAAAACTGATAGTACTGCTTATTTTCTAATAAATGAGGTAAACAATAATGATAGTCATTAAACTTTAATGACTCATTTAATAGATCTAATGGTACTTCGTGTGAAATAAGGGCCATAACTATTTTTTATAATTTTTTAAGTATTCATAGAATTCTAAAGTAGTACCATCGAATTCTCCTGCTAATTCATTAATTAAATCTATACGAGACAATTTATCAGGACCCAAATGTCTGAAATCTCCGGCTAATTCGCCTACTAATTCTGACCATATTTTTGGTTCTTCTTTATCGAACGCATTCATCAATTTATGATAACGATCGTATTGTTGTTTTTCAATAACTTCTTTGCGATTCATCCAAGCTTCATGAGATGGATATTTAGAGCGTTCAGTTTTTAAACGCTCATCTAATAACCATAATTCATAAAATGCTTGTTGTCTGTAATCGGATATTTCAAAATCTCCATTTTTAATTCGCATTTCTAATGGAGTATACTTATGCATTGGTTGACGCATTTTGAAACGTCTCCAATAATAAAATACGTTAAACTTCGCTGGTTGGAATTTCGATTCCACTATCGTTTGAATGTTGTTTGGGTATTTCCTTGTTTGCATGTTCTAATGTTTTTAAAACCCGATTAGCAATATCATGTAATAATGCTACTCTTTCTTCTAATGGAAGCTGGTTGACAGCATCTCTGTCAACCTCTTTTTCCATTTTTTTTAAATCGTCTAATAAATTATCTAACATAGTAAATTTAATTAAGAAAATTATCCTTCACAAGCTACACAAGCTGCTGTACGATCTAAATTATCACCTCTTAATACAGATTCTGTACGTAAGTAATATAATGTTTTAATACCTACTTTATGTGCTTCTTTATGTACTTCTGACATCCATCTTGGTGTATCGTTTGGATCAAAACATAAGTTTAATGATACAGTTTGGTCAACATATTTTTGACGAATACCAGCTTGACGTACAATCTCTAATTGATTAATTTCTTTAAATGTACGGAATACTTCTTTTTCTTCGTCTGATAGAATATGCTCTTCTACTCCATAAACTGATCCTTGATCTTTAGCGATTTTATCCCATACTGAAGGAATATTAAATCCTTTAGACTCAAGTAATGCCTCTAGTACTGGGTTCTTTTTAATGAATACTCCTTTAGCAGTTTTTAAATTGTAGATATTAGCTGGTAATGGCTCAATTGATGGAGAAACACCACCTGAAATATGAGCATTCGATACTGTAGGAGCAATTGCCATTCTATGTGAATGTCTTACACCTGTACCTTTACACCATTCTGGCTCGCCATATTCTACAGCCATATTTTGAGATGCTTTAAGCGATTCTGAATCAATGAATGAGAATATTTCTCGTGTATAAGCATTTGCTTGGATACCAACAAACGGAACGTCTTTTGATTGTAAGAATGTATGCCATCCTAAAGCACCAATACCAATTGCTCTACCTTTAATAGCTGAACGTACTGTATTTTCCATAAAACGGATATTTTTAGCACGATCAATAAATTCTTGTAATACACCTTCTAAGAACCAAGTCGTTAATTCAGGAACAGACATACCATTTTCAAAACGATAATCTTTCCATTCATCAAAACGAGCTAAATTCAATGAAGATAAACAACAAATAAACGAGTGTAATGGGTCTGTATATAATACAATTTCAGAACAGATATTAGTCATTGTAACTTCTAAGTTCAACTTCTTATATCCTTCAGGATTTGCTTTATTTACATTATCTTTAAACATAATGTATGGCTCACCTGTTTCTAAACGAGTACGTAAAATTTCACCCCAAATTTTTAATGAATGCGGATCACGATCCTCAATTTGTTGCATAAACGTATCATCAACTACTACACAGTGGTGTGTATTTAAACATTGACGATTTACATCACCTTTTGGACGACGCATCATTAAAAATTCTTCAATATCTGGATGATTAATATCCAAATTAAATGAAGCAGCTCCACGACGAACTGAACCTTGGTTTGTTGCTAAAATAGTTGAATCATAAATTTTAGCCCAAGGAATAATACCTTCAGATACTCCATTATCTTTAATTCTAGCACCACGGCCACGAATACGAGATAATGACATTCCAACACCACCACCTTGAGATGATAATCTCATTAGTTCGGAATTGGCTGATGCAATTCCTTCTACAGAATCATCAACATCAATTCCATAACATGAGATAGGCAATCCACGTTCAGTACCCATATTTGAAAGTACTGGTGATGCTAAACACAACCAATTCTTAACCATTGCTTCATAAAAGAATGGTTGAAGATCTTTACGACGTAACCTACGAGCAGAAGCTTTTGACACACGCTTAAAACCATCGAATACGTTTTCATCTGATAGCAAGTAACCTTTAGATATCATGCTTACTGCAATATCATCCATCCATTCGGGATAATCTTTTCCTACAACCCATTTACGGGTATCAACTGTAATGCTCATTTTATTAATTTTTTATATTATAAATCCGACCAATCTGCTGTCGACTTCGAATATGCACTAGGTCGTTGTGCAAAGAAGTCTTGGTGTTCTACACCTGATGTAATTTGTCCAAACCAAGCAATTTCTTCCAATAGTTTTTCATCAATCACATATAATGGTTTATAACCTAATTCTACCATTTTTTCATTCGCTCTAGCATGAATGAAATTCTTTAGTTGTGCCTTAGTTAAGTTTTCTAAGTTCCCCATCTCAAATACCTTGTCAATGAATGCAAATTCTAAATTAACAGAGATATTACAAGCTTCAATAACCTTTTCATGTAAATCAATTGTATTTAATTCAGGACGTTCCTTTAACAATTGAGTAAACAACCAACAACCTGCTTTTGAGTGTAATGATTCGTCTCTAACAGACCATGCAACAATTTGTCCCATACCTTTCATCAAATTTCTCATTTGGAAAGACATTAGAATCGCAAATGAACTAAACAAGTTAACGCCTTCGGTGAATGCTGAAAATATAGCAAGTGATTGCGCAATTTCATCCATTGTTCCTGCGTTTACTTGTTGTAGACGCTCAATTTTATTTCTAGCTTCTTCATCTTCCATAAATGCAGCAAAATCATCTAAACCTAATGATTCGTTTAATAATGAATATGCTTCAGCATGGATTGATTCAAATGAACCAAACGTAACAGCCATTGATTGGATTTCTGGTTTTGGAAACCAATGCGATACATAAGATGACCAATAATCTTCTACGTGTGTTTCAGTCTGAGCAAATGATTTTAGGATTTGACCAATTAAATTCTTTTCAGATTCAGTCAATTTTAATTTAAAATCATTAACATCAGCAGCTAATGTAACTTCTTCGGGTAACCAATGTACACGTTGTTGTGCTTTTAAGAATTCGTGTGCCTGGTCGTATTCAAACGGCTTATAGAATAAACGTTTTTCGGTGATCATATTATTTAAACGAGTTAATAGTTGAGGTTAATGCTGCTTGTGTAGTTCCGCCTACAATACGTTTTACTTCCTGTCCATCTTTTTCAATAACGATAGTAGGAACACCTCGTACTTTGTATTGTATAGCTGCTGCAGAATCTGTGTCAACATCAACATCTTGGAATGAAACTCCATCGACTGTTGATTTAACTTGTTCAAAAATTGGTGCAAGTTGCTTGCATGGTCCACACCAAGAAGCAGAGAATTTAATAACTTTTATCATAGATTTTATTTTAATTTTTTAAGGTGCAGATATAAATACAGTATATACTAATGATAATTAAGAAGGAGTTGCAAGTTCAAAAAACTTCTTTCGTAAGTAGTCTCTATCATCTGGATCAAAGTCTTGTCTAGTTCTTTGTGGAGAAGATTGTGGAGAATCTGACTCTTCATCTTCAACATACTCACCTGTGATGCGAGTTACACCAGTTGATCCTTCAAAATCACAATTAAATGTGATACCATCTGTACCGTAGCGATTTTTAATAATATGCCAACGTGAGGTATTATCTACTTTATCTTTTCGTAGACGAGATGTAGAAATAATAATATCACCAATCATAATTTTATCATATGATCCTGCTGCTTTATCGCCTTCTACTACTTTTTCATTAGCACCTGAGCGGTTTACTTGAGATGGAGATACAATTGGAATACCTAATTCTTTAGCTAATCCTTTTGCATCTGTATAGATATCATCTAAATCATCTTTACGTTCATTACGTGAACGTCTGTTACGTAATAAATCTAAATAATCAATAAAGATAACATCTGGTTTAAAATTATGTTGTGTCCACATTTGATCTAAATGGCGCTCAATATCATCTAATGATGCGCGTTTAGGTGGATATTCTTTAATAATCAACTTACCAGCTAATCCTTTAGTTGCTTCTTCGATTTTAACTCGATGTAATGGTAATTGATCAACTGGAATTTTAAGTAGATTAGCATCAAAACGTTGTCCTACATAACCTTCACCTAATTCAAGTGAATAATATACTACATTACCACCTAATTTAGCTGCTTCTAATGCCATTGAAATAGCAGCCCAGGATTTACCAGAACCTGGACCACCAAAGAATATAACTAAATCACCTTTACCGTATCCACCTTGTGTAATAGAATTAATCTGTGGCCAAGGTGTTGGAATAACACGTCTATCATCTGGTCTGTAACGTGCTTCAACGTCTAATACAAAATCATGTCCAACATTTTTTTCTTGTGCTGTAACAATTGCTTTAGAAATTAATGTACGAATTGATTCATAATCACCATCATTTAGTAAATCAACAGACGTCATAATTGCTTTTTTCATCTGTTGGTTTTGGCAAAACTTAGAAAATTCTTGTTCAATGTACTCTTTATCAATTGAATTATCCGCCATTTTATAGGCTTCTTTCAATTCTTCAATTACTGCTATTTTTAGAACTTCATTATCTTCTTTTTTTACTTCAATTTGTAATGCCTCCATTGTAGGAGTAGTATGAAATTCATCGAAATATTTCTGTAATCGATTTACAATCCATTTACGTGCTGTATTTTCAAAATACTCATCTGTAACTGAATCTGATACGTCTACTAGAAATTTCCTATCCGTTAGCAACAAACCTAATACCTTGGTCTGGAATGAATTTCCATACTTATCTAAACTATCTAGTGCTGTCATTTATAACCTTTATTTGTAAATTTTATTGCTTCCAATCTAACGAAGAAAAATTCTCTATCAACCATGATTGCCAATTTACTCGCTCATTTAGTTGATCAATCTCCGTCATTTCAACGAAATTCCCTATGTTTAGGGATGGCGGCGCCTCTTCAATTGTTGCGTCAATGATGCGCTTATCTTCGTTGCTTATATTTGGGTCTTTTAATGACATTAGTTTATAATTAATGTCTAATTGATTAGCAAATGAAAGTATTTTTGTATATAAAGCATTTTCATTTTCATTCAATTTTGCTTTATTTAACATATATTCTAAATCAATTGGATTGGATTCAGTTAATTCAGGATATAACTTAAATACTTTTTTAGGACCTAATCCTTGAATTCCAGGAACATTATCTCCAGCATCACCCAATAACATTTTGTAGTTAATAAAATTATTAGGATGAACAAAATATTCTTCTAGAACTTCATCAGTTCGGTATGTTTTCTTCTTAGTTGGTGAATATATTTCTGTTTTATCAGAAACTAATTGTAGAAAATCCTTATCAGCAGACATAATTGTTACTTTATCTACTTCAGAATCTGCTTCAAATTTTTTAACTAAATAACCCATCACATCATCGGCTTCAATTTTTGGAATTGAAATCATTGATACTGGTAATTGAGTACAATATTCAATTAATCGTCCCATCTGATTAGCCATTGATTCGCTTTCTTCAGATTTTGTATCAAATACCTTCCAATTAGTTACTTTTAAATTAGTACGATTTGCTTTATAATCAGCATATAAGTACTGTTTATTAGTAGAATTACCTTGCCCATCAAACACTAAAACAACCCTAGTCGGTTGGTACAGCTTAATAGCATAACCAACCGATTTAAGGAAGCCAACAAGACCACCTACATGGTGGCCGTTGGGATTTAAGTGCTGAATAATAGCAAATGAGCGGAGAAATGTATTCATTGAATCTACAATGAGTACTCTAGCGTTCTTTGAATTATTTTTATCAGCGTTTAATTCTGATAATAACTTATTTAGAAAGTCTTTATCCATTATTTTGATCATTTACTAACTCGTAAGTCATTTCAAAGATATCAGGCTTGCAAGGATAAAACTCTCCTTTAACACCTTTAATGATATAATCTTTCTTCTCTAACATATACGATGTACCTTCCAATGTTTTAATAAAATACCCAACAGGACCATTATCCCATTTTGACTCTGATATTAAGCTATCTCCTATGAAATTCTTTACATCATTAGTCATAAATCCTGGATATTGAATTGCTTCAATTACTACTGGTTTTTTTCTGTATAGTTTCATTTTATTCTGGTTCTTGGTCAAACATTACTGATGTATCGATTCCATCTTCAGCTTCTTCAATTACTACATCAAAATCATCTGAGCCTAAAATCTTAAGCCATTCAGCTGAATGTTCTTTCTTGTAGTTATCAATTGCTTTTTTATCGTCATCAATAAAACCATGAACTGTCATAATAACAGAACCTTTTGTTTGTACACCTGTAACGTGGTTTTTATCTACTGATACTTTAGTACGTTTAGCAAATTCAACATCTTTACCGTCTTTAGTTGCTTTAATTTTATTCGTACCTGAATTAGTAATATTACCAAATGTTACTACAACTGAAGCATCAAAGAACATAGTATTACCACCTTTATTCTTCATTTTTGGTTGTTCCATCGGCATTGATGGTTTATCTACCCAAATTTTATTTACTGCTACTAACGTATTAGTATACGGGTAGTTTTCTTTGCGTGATAATACAATCTTTTGATTGATAAAGTTACCAAAGGATTGAGACATAGCTCCAGCATTCCATTCATTGTTATTCTTGTTTGATTCAACAGATAGTTTACATGGAATCGATCCAACTGAATCCCATAAAAATAATAAATCGTATGGTAATCGATTCTGTGCTTGTTCATGTAGTAAATCAGCAATAAATGCTGCTACATCTTCGACTGTTCCTAATGTAGATCTATCAATATAGATAAAATCACCTTCATAGTCGACTAATTCACCTGTGTTTTCATCCCATACTTCATTAATTTTGAAACCCATTTGCTTAACGTGTTCCCAATTCCATTTCATCTCAGTAACAATGAATACTGGTAGTACACCTGCTTTTTGAGCGGCTACTGCACACTCTAACATTGCGGTTGTTTTACCTGTATCACTATGACCTCGAAGTAATGTGATATGACCCATTGGAATACCTGGTAATGATAGTACTTCATTAAACGCAGGTGATAATGGTAGCCATTTCTGTGTTTTGAATTTAACTGACTGGTCCAAGAATTTAGATTTCTTGAACGCAGACAGATTAAATTTCGATTTGTCGCCTAACACTGTAGACACTGTTTCCGAAACTGATTTTTTAGCCATTATTGAAATAATTCGTCAAATTTATCTGATGAGCTAGTATTTAAAGTAAAGGCAGCACGCTCTTGTTCTGTTACTTGATTTTCGTTTGTCCAATCTGATTGAGTCGCTGGAGCAGCTTCAGTAGGTGATGCTGCAGGTGCAGCAGGTGCTGATTGTTCTTCTTCAGCATCTGGATTCAACCATTTAGCCAATAATTCCTTAATGTCGTTGTATTCGCGTTTGCGATTAATCGTCATAATATCTGGTTGTTCTTCTAACCATTTATTAATTAAATTAGCATCTTCAGAAATTGGGGATGATTTTGGACGAGGACGTAACGTACAGCTAACTACTTTACGACCAGCTACTTCTGCTGCTACTGCATCGATTTTAAAATCAAATCCATCTTGGATATCAGTAAAATCACCATAATCCTCATCTGCTGCAAATCCTAGTAATGATTTGTATACTTCCTTACCGAATTCCCACAAACGAACACCTAAATGCTCTTCGCCACGAACGATAACAGGAACAAATACACGCATTTTTGGATCTAATTTCTTAGCTAATGCCCAGTTGTCGCGATCTTTTGATTGGCGTAATTTAGCAGCAAATTCCATGATTGGGTCTGCTTCTCCCCAGTTGTTTAGAGCCAAAATTGGACCCTTTGCAAATCCATAGTGAAAATATACTTCACGGAATGGGTTTGATTTGTTGAATTTTGATGGTACGATGCGAATCGTATAATTGCCTACCTGAGGCTTCCAGAACACTTTCGTGTAGTCGATTTTTTCGTAAGTCTTACCTCCTGATTTTTGTGGAGCGTTAAGGTTACCTAATTTTTGCTTTAACAAAGCTAAATCCATAATATAACTATTTAAGTTTTAAAAATTGTACTCGTAAATGTAATTGAGAAATCCTACAGATTAATTATCTTGTGGATTTTTGTTTGAATGATATTTAAATCATTATTTTGAATTAACAAGATTGAATTTTTATAATCCAACCACGTAATGCGGTAATTGGTGTCTAATACACCATTGTTCAAAGACTTGATTAATGCGTTTAATGCATTTATTGTATATAACGTATTTGACTCTTTTTTACGATGAAGTAATATCGTGTTTGGTAACACTGATTGTTGCTCCATATTGAATGTATCTATATTATAAGTACAAACATATTCTTCAGTTGACAACGATTCTAATACAAATATTTTAGAATATAATATCGTATATTTAGTCGTTAAAGTATTTAGAGTATTATCTAATTCTTCAGGAGCCGTAAAGGTACAGAATAGCTTATTAGCCATTAAAAATGTATTATTAAATAAATCGTAACTTAAGTCCTCCATAAATATATGATTTATTCTATTTCTGCGTAATTTTGTCCAGACTTCGTGGAGTAATTAAACTTTAGTAGTGAAGTTATGCTATCTAATAAATTTTCCGACGAATCATAATCCAATAATATAGAATCGTATGTGTATAATATAATTTTTGTTTTCTTATCTTTAAGTAAATTCACTACAGCAGAAAATTGAACTATATTAAATATTGTTTCTGTATTTTGAACAATGTAATTAAGTAGTTTCTGTGGTGTTGGATTTTCAATTATAGATTTGGTGAAACGCTTACCGAATTGTGTACCAATTACACCACTATCCGCATCTTTCCATATTTGATTTGTATAGTTATTTACTTCAACAAAAAATGGTTTGTCTTGGAAATCCTTTCTAACACCACCATATAATTGCTGAAATACTAATTCCTTAATTGTTTCAGGTGTTGATCCAGGAAATTGAAGTGATAATTGTTCGTATATATTTCCTGTAAATTCATATCCAGCTAATTTAGCGATTATACTTGGATGATATGCTTTAAAATCTATTTCAACTAATTTATCATTTTCAGGAATAAATGCAGCACGTTCGCCATTTGTTTTATTTAATGCTGCAAAGTTAACACCATTAAACGCGTTTGATGGTCTACCTGTTAATGTATATAAATTATATTGTGTATATATTTTACCTTTAGATACTGAAAATTTAGGGTTAGGTAATGTACTGAAGTATTTAATGAATGGCTCCTTATCTAATTTAATACCTTGTTTTTCGATATTATAGAATAATGGAGTAATATAATGATTTAAAAACGCATATTCATCTAAATTTTCATTAATTTTATTTATAGTTTGCTCAATATGATCATATATGTTTTCATATTTTTCATAATGTTTTGCTATAGGAATTAATACTGACGGTTCAGCTGTATAGTATTTACGTTTAAAATCTGATTCAACTTTTGATTCATATTGCTCGATATTAATTTCTTGATAGTGATGATACGAATTAATTAGTTGTATGTCAATTAATTGAGGACTCAACGTAGGGAAATGGTGTAACACCGCTTTCTTATCTAATGTGTATATGTTATTGACTTTAGATAGTTTATTGAGTATATCGGTGATTGATAACGATAGTGATTCGGAGTGGTTAATACATAAAATGTATCCTTTATGTCCTTTAATCCACCGAACATAAATTAAACTAATGTTTTGTAAAGCAGGATGATAGTTTTCATTCGTTGGGATAATATGAATGAATGTGTCTTCACCAATATGTAACTGATCTAATTGATCTTGTTTTTCAATAATATAAAACATAACATAACCTTTTACTTAAATGTAGTAAAGAAATTATCTTCCTAAAAATATTTTTAACCCAGGAATTATCTTTTCACCTTCTTCAATTTGTGGACCTAAATCTTTACTTAAATCTAACTTAACAATTTTATAAAATGGATTTTGAGTAGCTGCTTGCAAATCTGGAGAGTTATCTTTAATTTCTTTAATTGTTTTTGGTTCTTCGTTTGATTTTTGGATAAAAATTCTAAATCCGGTTGTAGGACCACTATCACTATCTGAAAATACACTTTTAATAATTGGAACAGCAACAACAGCAGCTCCAACTAAAGTACCAATTCCACCAGGATTTCCTATAGCCATAAGATATTCAGGTGAATATGGACCTGATTTGGTTAATATTTTGAATAATTGACTTTCAGAAGTTTTTTCTAATGGTTGTTGTTTTTTAGTTGGAGAAAAAGTAGCACCAGCAAAAGGTTTACCTTTAACTAAATGGTATTTTCCTAAATAAGGTACACCAGTTTTTTTATAGACCCATTCTCCAATTTTTGCACTTTTATTCTCAACTATCTGAGATCTTGGAATATAATTTATAGCCATTTTATTTATTCGGATTTAATTCCTTCTGGGTTTTGATCTGTGTATACATAGAATACCTGTCTAAAATAACGTCTATAAGTACTATCAATTTCTGTAATATCAGGACCTACTTGTTTAAAAACTTTAGGCATATACCCTAATCCACCTTGTACAACTGGTTTTGCAATGTTATTTTTTATACTCATTTCATCTTTTCCATCAGATCTAGCTTGAGATGCTGAAGGAAGACCTGCACTAGATGCTGATCCTCTGCTTGTGAAACCTGTATATGCTAATCCATCTGTACTTTCTTCAATAGTAATAAACCAATGTAAACCTACTGAATTTTGTCGATGTTGAGTTGTTACACTAACTCCAGTTACTACAGGTTTAATACCATCTGCATACATTTTTTTCAACACATCACCTACTATAACATTTCCATTTCCTACATTAACAGGTATTGTTTTATTCGGATTATTTGGATCTTTCATTCTAGTTGATTGAAAAGCATGCATTTCATCTACAATATTTGTTTTAGACCCATCTGCAGTATATTTTATTTGAACAGTATAAGGAAACTTCCACGTTGATTTTTTAGGTGGAGCGGCCATAATAGTTGGAGAAGGAACTGGAGGAGTTACAGCTGGTTTTGGTGGTTGGGACGGTGCTGGAGGGGTTGGTGATGGAGTTGGCATAGAAACTATTATTGGAGATGCTGATGGTGGGGTTGAAATAGCTGTTTGTAAAGCAGTTGTTAAGTTTTGTGGTAGAGATGATGGTTGAGGAGGTGTTGGTGTTGTTGTTGGAGTTGTTGTAGTTGTGGTGGTTGTATTAGAAGGAGTTGTTCCTGGAGGAGTTGTTGAGGATGCTGGAACTGGAGTGTTTGTTTTTGTTGTTGTTGCTGGTTGTTTTTTCTTTTTAGGTGTAGATTTTTTAGTTGGTTTTGGAGTAGGGTCCACAGTATCTCCACATTGTCTTTGAAAATGATAGTGAGGTCCGCCTGCATCTTTTGTAGGTGTTAAATTTTCATTCAACATTCGATATGAATTTCCTCCTAATTTAAATCCATAATTATGAGCACCCTCTAATGGTTTAGCAGAAAAAGCACCTATTAACGCATTATCTAATTCTCTAATAGCTGTGATTTGATCTCTATTATATGGATGAGATTTATTCGGTTTAGAAACATCAATTTTTTGTTTTCTGTTTTTTAATCTATCAGCTCTAAAACTAAACCAATCTGAAAAATTTGTGTTTTTCCATGATGCTGCAGTAAGTGCAGCTTTATTAATACCATTAATTTGGAAATCGATTGCATTTCCACTTCCATGCTTTTTTGGGTCCCCAGGTCTATATACAGATGTAACGAATAATGACTTACTATTTGATTTCATAAATGGAATAATAAACTTCTCAAGATCATTATAGAATTGAGGAGTTACCATACTACTTTCTAATGTTTTATGGCCTATACCATTTCGTTTTAATAATGGAAGTACATCTACTGTTGCAGAACCACAATCTGTACTAGTAGCTCCTGGAGTTGAACCTGCACCTCCACCAGTACCTCCACCTCCACCACCAGGAACACTTCCATTAATGTATATTGTAGTGAATTTAGATGGGTTTGTTGATTTCTTTTTATTACTTCCTAAATCAACAGGAAATGCTTTTATAGTTGTAGTCCAATCATTATTAGATAATTCATGAGAAACACCTGTAATAGTATATCCCATTTCTTGATATACATTTTTATAGTATCTAGGAATAAAAGTATTATCTACTTTAAATAGGTTTCCTATAACAAATCCAGATAAACCATCTAATGTTAATGAAATTTCAGTTGCTAGTAATGATTTACCTGCATTATCTGAAGTGTATTTTGGGTTGGATGCTATAAAATTGATAATTTCTCTTAAAGCATTAGAATAACTATTACTTTTATTAGCATCATATACAGGCTTAG
>JACCDH011780468.1_pt1 | contig 17173 bp, 15 predicted proteins | sample 7442481 | NCBI WGS metagenome assembly JACCDH01 (sample SAMN15323433, study PRJNA562643) | freshwater metagenome | isolation source: river surface water | place: USA:Blue River Watershed | collected 2017-08-15
ACGATTTGGGCGCCATCAGCATGATGAGCAGCGACAGTCAGGCCATGGGCCGGGTGGGCGAAGTCATCATCCGCACCTGGCAAACCGCGCACAAAATGAAGCAGCAACGCGGCAGCCTGCCCGGCGACACCGACCGCCACGACAACGCCCGCGTCAAGCGCTACATCGCCAAGTACACGATCAACCCTGCGATTGCGCATGGCATGAGCCACGAGGTGGGCAGCATCGAAGTGGGCAAGTGGGCTGACTTGGTCATCTGGAAGCCGGCCTTCTTTGGCGTGAAGCCTGCGCTCATCTTGAAGGGTGGCTTCATCGCACTGGCCGCCATGGGCGACCCCAATGCCTCTATCCCCACGCCGCAGCCGGTGCATTACCGTCCCATGTTTGGCAGCTATGGTGGAGCGCTGTCGCGCGGCTCGCTGACCTTTGTGTCGCAAGCGGGTTTGAATGCCGGCATCGGTGCACGTTACGGCCTGGCCAAAACACTGAGCGCTGTGAAAAACATCCGCCAGGTCGGCAAAAAAGACATGGTCCACAACAACTACGCGCCCCGCATGGAGGTCGATGCACAGACCTATGCAGTGCGGGCCGACGGCCAGCTGCTGGTGTGTGAACCGGCCACCAGCCTGCCCATGACACAACGCTACTTTTTGTTCTGATGATCATTTGCTCCAAACTCATGCCGCAAGGCCGCGGCCTGGCCCGCGTGCTGGTTCAACGCGCCAGCACCATCACGCTGGACTGGGACACCCGCCAGAAAAGCCGCTTTGACGCGACCGACAGCGCAGGCCGCCAGCTGGGCATCTTTTTGCCCCGAGGCACCGTGGCGCGTGGCGGCGATGTGCTGGTGGCCGAAGACGGCTCGCTCGTCCGTGTCGAGGCCGCGCCGCAAGCGGTGCTGCGCATCACCGCTTGCACCGAGCATGGCTCGCCCTTTGACCTGACCCGCGCTGCCTACCACCTGGGCAACCGCCATGTGCCCATCGAGCTGCAGCCCGACCACCTGAAGATCGAGCCCGACCATGTGCTGGCCGACATGCTGCGGGCCATGCACATGACGGTGGTGGCGGTGTCTGAGCCCTTTGAGCCCGAGAGCGGCGCTTATGGCGATCACGGTGGGCATGCGCATGGTGGTCATTCCCATGGTGGGCATGGGCATGACCACGCGCATTCACACGATCACAAAGCCGCTGTCGCCGAGCCCCATGTGCATGGACCCGACTGCACACACGACCACGCTGCACCACCCGTCGCCAAACGCATCGCCATCCCGATCCGCTTAGCACCAGCCGAGCCGCACGTGCATGGCCCCCACTGCAAGCATGAGCACTGACACCGCGCCGTCTGGCCTGCTGCAACTGATCTGGCTCGCATCGCCTGCGCTGCCGATTGGGGGCTTCTCGTATTCCGAAGGCCTCGAAGCCGCCATCGAACAAGGCCTGGTGCACCACGAAGCCAGCGCCACCGACTGGGTGGTGGACCAGCTGCACCTGACCCAATCGCGCGGCGACATGGCGGTGCTGGCGCAAGCCATTCCCGCCTGGCAGTGCGGCGACACAGCCCGCCTGCAAGCGCTGAACGACTGGGTCATGGCCACCCGCGAAAGCGCCGAGATGCGCTTGCAAACCGAACAAATGGGCCGCTCTCTGCTCGACTGGTTGCGCAATCTGCAGCAAGCCAGTCCCGCACAACTGCAGCTGTGCGCCAGCCTGCCTGTGACCTACCCACTGGCCATGGCGCTGGCCTTATCTCTGGCCCACACGCCACTGGACCAAGCCCTGCAGGCTTATGCATTTGGCTGGGCCGAGAACATGACCCAGGCGGCCCTCAAGTCCGTGCCCTTGGGCCAAAGCGCAGGCCAGCGCATGCTGGCACGGCTGGCCCGCGAAATCCCCATGGCCGTGCAAACGGCCATGAAACTCAGCGACGACGACCGCCAAGCCTTCAGCCCCATGCTGGCCATTTTGTCGTCGCGCCACGAAACCCAATACTCCCGAATTTTCAGATCATGACTTCTGCACTGCACCACATCCCCAACCGCACCCGCAAACTGCCTCCCCTGCGCGTGGGCATCGGCGGGCCTGTGGGCTCCGGCAAAACCACGCTGCTCGAGATGCTCTGCAAAAACATGCGCGAGCGCTGGGACCTGGTCGCCATCACCAACGACATTTACACCAAGGAAGACCAGCGCCTGCTCACCGTCAGCGGCGCACTGCCTGCGGACCGCATCATGGGCGTGGAAACCGGCGGCTGCCCCCACACCGCTATCCGAGAAGACGCGTCCATCAACCTTGAAGCGATTGACCGCATGCTCGAGAAGTTCCCCAATGCCGATGTGGTGTTCATCGAAAGTGGTGGCGACAACCTGGCCGCCACCTTCAGCCCCGAATTGAGTGACCTCACGATCTATGTGATCGACGTGGCCGCGGGCGAAAAGATCCCACGCAAGGGTGGCCCCGGCATCACCAAAAGCGATTTGTTCGTGATCAACAAGACCGACCTGGCTCCGCACGTGGGCGCTGACCTGCAAGTGATGCGCGCAGACACCGACCGCATGCGCCCCAACCGCGAGACGCGCCCTTGGGTCATGACCAACCTGAAAAACCTGGACGGCCTGGCCGAAGTGGTGGCATTTATCGAAAAACGAGGCATGCTGACCGCTGCCTGAGCCAGAAACAGCCCTCCAAATCGCTACAATACCGCCATCGACGGAAGCGTGGCAGAGTGGTCGATTGCAACGGTCTTGAAAACCGTCGACTCGCAAGGGTCCGTGAGTTCGAATCTCACCGCTTCCGCCAGTGACCAATATTTAATGCGCCTCTCGGCGCATTTTTTGTCCCTACCCCAACGCATATCCAAGAAAAGACTCAAAAATCTGGTCTCGGTCTTGCGCATGAATCTGGGGCAGTTTGGTTCTGCACAAGCCATGCAAACCAACTGACCAGCAGAGCATCACTTAACGTGGCGGGATGAAATAAAAGTCGCCAACGACTTGGTCGTAGATCGCTGGCACCTGCTCGTGGCCTATTTTGCGAGCTGCCTCTACAACCTTCTTTCTGACTTCCCGTACGACGTTATCCACCCTTGTGCCAGGCGCATACATTTCGTCAAGCAAGAGGCGGGTGAAAAGACCATTAGGACTTTGATCACCCGGGCCGAGCCTGTCCAGCGCCTGCTGTCCTGAACCGGCCGAGAAGATGATCATTTGCCCGGATGCGGCCATCGTCGGCGCTAGGCCGCGTCCACCGATGGCGCGTCCTCGTCTGGGAAAGGGGTTATCCCGACATGCGTCTATCAACGCGAGCGTGAACTTCGCATTTTTCTCGGTCATGTCGTCCAGCAAACGCTGAAGTTGGATGGCCTCGTCCCTCACCTGGTCCTCAGATTCACCTTTGATGTCCGTAGGGAGAAGGTAGTTTGTACCCCCAAGCTGCAATCCATGACCGGCATAAAAAAAGAGCACCTCATCACCGCTGTTGACTGTTTCCTTGAACTGTCGGATCGCTGCCCGAATGCTCCTTTCAGACAAATCGGTCCTGAGGGTGACTTGATAGCCAAGGTTGGACAGGCTATTTGCCATCGCCTGTGCATCGGCACGGGCATTCTGCAGTTTGGCGACAAATTCATAGGTGTCATTACCGATGACCAGCGCCTTCTTGTGGGGAAGTGTCGCGATGCGAATCGATTTGTCGATCGTGGACTTCGCAAGAGCTGCGTTCTCGACTTTCGTCTGGATGCGCTCCTTCTCCCCGCGCTCCAACTCAGCAGTGATCTTCTGTCGCAACTCCTCTTCTATTCTGGCGCGATCCGACTCGCTGCTAGAAGTCCTTGTCTCACTTTCGAGGAACGATGAGGCGGTGCGGCATTTCTGCGGGTTCTTGGCGCATTCGAAAAAATTGACCTGCGCGACCGCATTTGCGCCTAGAAGCAGGCCGAGTATGCCGATACAGACGCTACTGACGAATTTGAATGACATAGGACTCCCCTCCTTCGAACTTCAGCTTTATTTCCCCCGTGATTTTTTGTCTCCAGAAGCTGTAGGAAACGTCTCCAAAATCGAATTCACCCCGGCGATCAGGAACGCATCGAACGGGAACCTTAAATCGCTTCTCTGATTTCATGAGAGCGCTCAGCCTCTCAATTCCTTTCATATGAGATTCGATAAGGTCGAGCTCGTAGCGACACAACTCACTGCCATCGAAACCGAAAATCCCAGCACTATTGCTCCCCATGGTGAGTAGAACGGGCGCTCTGCTGCCAGCGGAATCGACGAGGTCGGCTGCGAGTTTGAAAGATTCGTCCAACAGCAATTCGTCATCCAAAGACTTCCAAAGGGCGCGATCCCTTGCTGGGATGGTTGATTCGGTTTCAAGTACGGACCTACAAGCACAGACCTGCTTGACGTCTGATGGCAGCGATGACAGTTTCTCCTCAAACATCCGCTTGTTGCACCCGTCTACCGTGAGCTGACGATCGGCTGCGGTGATAGCGCCGTTCCAGCGGAGATAAGTCCATGCGCTGATTGGGCAAAAACGTGGAGGGGAATAGACAATCCAGTCGGCCGTGGCGGCGCGATTTGCATAGTTGCCTTTTTGAATTTGCAGCTGGTACTGGAACCAAGGAAGGCTCATGATCGGCCGGACCTCTCCAGATTGCATCCTCACATCGACAAGGTCAAATTGCGCCAATGCGTTGCCGTGAAAGACAATGAACGACAGCAGAAAAAGGATAGTCCTCATCACGGATAGATCAAAAATTTTGTACGCAGATCAGTTGAGCTATCAAGCGAGCGGTTTCACGATCAGCCTGCACAATGAAACAAATCCTAAACTCAGAGCGATCTGTGTTTCATCATGGGTGGGCATGGATCCAAATGATTATGTCGGATGGTATTCACCGCTTTTTTCATGGGATCAGCGCCCGCCCTCACCCACCAGGGCGTAGGGTGCCCAATAGGCCGGATGCGCGTATTGCGGTGACTTCATGGTCTCTAGCATGGCTTGGCGCAATGCGTCTGCGCGGCGCATGGTCGGGTTCTTTTTGTAGGCCGCGAAGGTGTTTGTGGTCAACTGCATGGCACTCTCGGATTCCACCGACCAGTGCGTCACCAACAAGCTGCGGCTGCCTGCAAAGAAGAAGCCGCGCGCCAAGCCACTCAAAGCCTCTTCCGCGCGACCATCAGCGCCAGCGGTGTTACAGGCTGACAAGACCACCCAATCGGCATTGAGCTTCAAACTGAGCACATCTTCCAATGTCAGCAGCGGAGATTCAGCTGGGTTGGCCGAAGCGGCCATGGCCAAGGCCGGCTGGTTCAGGTTGGGCAAGTCACCCGCCAACAAACCATGCGTGGCAAAGACCACCACTTGTTTTTTGCCCAACTGCCCCGAAGCGCTGCTTTTGAGCACCGACACCCGCGTGGCCTCTGCGCCCAAAACCAAATCGGTTCTGGGGTCCGCGCCTAAAATTTTGGCCAGCTCCTGGACCTCGTCGCGTGTCTCGGGCAGGGGCGGAATGCGGCTGTAGCTCAAGTAACTGTCTTCAGCTGATTGCTCAAGTCCGGCTGACTGGGCGCTACGTGTTTGAACGACCGAACGAACGGTGGACGATCCAGTGGCACTCGCCATTTTTTGCGCTGCCTTGCCATCAAAAAGTGGATCTCCCCAAGCGATCAATGGCTGCACACTGGAGGGCACTTTTCCAAAGCGCTTCAAGGACAACCAGCCACTGGCTGTCGGTACATGACTCACGGCCATGTCTTTGATCAACCAAGCTGTATCGCGGGGGCTGTTCGTGGTGGATGGCTGCCTGACCAATACCCCGAGCGGCATTTTGGCCATTGCCCCTGAAGTCGCGATGATCAGGTGCTTTTTTCCAGTCAAGGAAGACTCCAAAGGACCCAGCAGCCCCTTGTAGAGCAAATGCGCATCGGTATAGTTGAAAGCCGGCGCCTTGTTGCCCAAACCGGCTACATCGAGGGTCTTGCGAATCCTGTCGACAATCTCATGGCTTTGTTTTTCGCCCATTTCCCATCGGTGAAAATTCACGGCACCCGATGCGTCGATGGCCCACACATAGGTTTGGGTTTCCATGGGCAAAATAGAAACGAACAACTCATCTGACTTCAGGCCCTGAGCAATATCGGTGTGCGTTGGGGATTTGGGCTGGATCAACTGGAAGTATTCAGGGAAACCTTTTTGGATTTGCGTTTTATAGCCCTTGCGCAAGTCTTCAATCTCGCGCAAGCGTACGCGCATTTGCTCAACCACCTGGGGGTTGCGTTTTTTGTCCTCTTCCGTACCTTGGGCCGTCATGTACTGGATCAAGCTGGCCATTTCATTTTTGGCATCTTGCTCTTTGCGAATGATGTCCGACAAGCCGGGCACATTGATGCCTGATCGAACAGCGGCGTCCGACAAGGCTTGCTGAACAGAAGAAGCGTTCAGGTAATCTGCCAATTGGAAAATGGTCGCCGCATCCTTAGCGTCCTGAGCGGCTGTTTCAGCCAACATTTCCAAGTAGCTCTGAAAAATGAATTTCTTGGATTTTTTCCTGAACGCATCTTCCACCACATCGCCGCTCAACACATCTGGCGAAGTGATGTTACGCATCGATTGCTCAAAATTCTGGCGCGCACCCGCCAAATCCCCAGAACGCCAAAGCGCTGATGCGTACATGCCTCGAACGAATGCTGTGAAGTAATGGTCTGGGCCAAAATTGTTCACGTGCCAGTTAAGGGTACCGCGGTACACCCGCACAGCTTCCGGAAATTTCCCGTTTTTCATCAACACAAATCCGCGCACATGCGTTTGGCTGCCGGCGTTGGATTTGTTTTGCAGTCTGGCTTTTTCCTGGTCGATCGCCTGAAAATTCGCCAAGGCTTCAGACCACCGGTCTTGACCGACCAATGAAACATTCTTGCGCCCTTGGGTATAGATCCAGGCTGGTGAGCCTTTCTGAAAGCCTTGCCCCAGCACCAGACTTTCCGATTTCTCGGCGTAAGGCTGAGCGTCCTTGAAGAGCCCCATGGCATTGCGAAGATCCGCATAGCGGTTGAACAAATCAACCAAATGCCCATCGCTGAAGCCATTGGCTTTGGCAAACTTGTAGGCCTCACGCAAACTTAAGTCAGCATCCGAGTAAAGACCAGAGGCGATTTGGTGGGTTGCCAGTGCCGCCATGGTGTGGATGAACCAATTGCGTCCGAAGGTCTTTTGACGGGCATCGACCAGCCCTTCATAGCCCATGGCCTCTTTGGACTTTGCGATGGCCAGTTTGGAGGCCTGAATGGCTTCTTGCCATTTGCCAGTTCGAATCAACAAGTAAGACTTGCTGTGATGAAATTCCATCTCTGCACGGGCGACCCAATAAGCATTGGGGCCACGACGGTTCAAACTCCCAAACTCATTCTTGATCACGGCTTCTGCATCTTCAATCAAGGCAGTCGCTTGCTTGAGATTGCTGTCGTTCATGTAATCGCGGGCCAACTCTGAACGCAATCGCACTGCATCTGGAGGCCATTTCATTTGACGAACAAGTTCCTGCCCCAATTCATAGGCCTCGGCCCTTTTCTCGGTCTGCGACAAGAAGCCACGCAAGGCCCAACGGGCATTCGGATCCATCGCCGCCCACTCGCGCAAGATGGACTCACGACGACCCATGTCTCCCAATTTCCAGGCCGCAGTGTCTTTTTGCTTGTACGCTTCCACAACGTTGGCCTTGAGCCCATTCGGATCGATGGGCGCATCCAAAATGGCTTTCAATCGGGCCACTTCCTGCTCACTCAATTTCAATGCTTGCTGCGTTTCTTCTTGTGCTGAAGCCAGGCCTCCAGCCCAGCAAACCCACACCATGAGCAGTTTGGCCAAACAGCACGTTATTTTTTTTGACATCGTGTGACCTTTTGAACTTTTATTCCACTTCGATCCGCAATTCCCGTTCAGCCACACGCTGCTTGGCATCTTGAATTTGCAAAGTCAGGCGGTGCTTGCCTTTGGGGATATTGGCTTTGTCCAGCTTGAACCCTTCGGCATTGACTTGGGTGTACTGCGTCAACCGAGAGGTGATGTCAAACTTCAAGCCCCCATAAAGGACCTTGAAACTGCCGACATCGATCGGTGCATCGTTTTGAGGGCGAAATGCCACAGAGATGGCGAACGGCGCCTTGAGCTTGCCGTCAGGGACTGCCTCTGGCTGGAGGATATCAATCAAGGGCATGACCGCTCGCGCCCTCAGGCCTGGCGGGGCCATGAAGCCTGCCTCACCCTCAAATTTCTGCGCCTCCTCAGGGTTCACCAACCAAAGATCTTGCGCCAAAGCGGGCATGGCAACGCCAGCAAGTGCGGCCAGCAAACTTTTAAAGGTCAATGTTTTCATGGGATCTCCTTGATGGGCAGCAGCACTGCGCCGTAAGCGTCAGAACACAGGGGGTTGTTTTTCGCACTGGCGGCAGATTGGCAAGTCTGCGTGTTGACCAAACGGGACGAGGTCAGCAATGCGCCCAATTGGGCACGCCCCTGGGCATCGTTGAGCGAGGTCAAAAACGGGCCAGACTTGCGACCGCCCAAGGCCGTCAAATCACGCGGCGCATCGGCCACCATGACCAGCAAATGGTTGGTGCCTGCAGGACCAGAAGACTTGATGCGCCAATTGCCTTGCGGCAATTTCAGGGTTTGGCCTGCTTCGATTTTGTTGTTCTGGTCCAGATCATTGGGGAACAGCATGTACAAAGCTTTACCGTCAGAGCCTGCCAGTGCCGCATAGACATAACCCGCACGGTCAGACTTGACCGAAAACTCCAGCGCGTCCTTGCCTATGGTGAGCGCATCTTTGGTCAAATTCACTTGCACTTGGCGTTTGGCATTGCGTTGCTCAAACATTTGCTGCAAGGCTTGCTCGCCGCTCAAAGGTTTAGCCACTGCAACCTGGGTGGGCGGATTGGGGACCGCCTGAACGGGTGCAGGAGCTGGTGCTGTTGCAGCAGGTGCAGCAGTTACAGGGGCAGTTGCGGTCACCGCGGGCGCCGAGCTTGCGGCTGGTTTGGACTCTGCCATGGCGACCACGGGCTGCAGCATGGCTTGTGGTGCAGCCTGACTGAACCAAGCCGGCACAAATCCGGTATTGCCTGAGAGCACCAAATTGTGGGGTTTGAAGTTGCTGTCGTTTTGCATGCGCCGGTTGATTTTTTCCTGCGCGCACTGTCGGATTTCATCGATGCTGACCGCCCCCGATCCGTCCAGGTCTTTGGCATCGCGCAGCATGCAATCGCGCATGTATTGCGTAGCCAAACCGCCTTTTTGTTCATCGTCAAAGCTGATCTCGTTGTTGCGCGCGGCCGACAAGTGAATGATGTCCTGCGGCAAAGCGCCTCGGCTCACCTGCTCGTTGACCAGGCCACGGGTTCGCACGTTGACCGGGTTGCCACAGGTCTCAGATGTGCCCGCAAACTTGGGTCGCAAAGCGCCGTCATCGTTGCCATTCAAAATGCCACGCGTGCGAGCCGCTGTGCTGGGGGGCACCAAGCCACCCGAGTGGCAGGCGTCGTACATCACAAACAATTTATCGGTCTTTTGCGTGATGGACAAGAGCAGACCGGCCATCTCTTTGTTGGTGATGGTGCCCTTGCTCATGCCGTCATAGGGCAGCAAGGCTTCCACGCAACCACCGGCTTCGGGGTCTTCGTAGCGCGTGCCGTGGCCGGAGTAGTGGATGAACACACGGTCACCGTCTTGCACCTTGTCATTGAGTCCTTTGAGTGCAGCGCGGATGTTCTCTCCCGTTGCCTGATCGTCCTGCAAATACTGAATATTGCCTTCGGGCACTTGCATGACCTGCGCCATTTGAGTCGCCGAGTACCGGTCCAACCGGGTGCCTGGCAAAGGCGGCACACTGGGGTCACCGTAACGGCCCACACCGATGATGAGTGCATGGCGGTTGATGCGCGGCGCAGCGGTCGGAATGCCCCGCACCCCCAAGGTCAGCGCGTTGTTGCCCGCCGCCTCGCGCCCACTGGACAGGCCAGCGACCGACGATGCATTGGCCTGCATGTTCAAGGCACTGGCACGAACCCAGCCTGCTACTTTGCCTTGGGCACTGGCCATTTCGACCAAAACCCAACCGCCCTCGACCGACAGCACGCGCACCGCAGTGCCGGCAGTCACGGGGCTCAGCACAGCTGATGTGACCAGCTTTTCTGATCTCAGTTCAGCTGCGCGATTCACAGTGGCGTTTTGAGCCCCTGCGCTCATGGCCCAAAAAGTCAAACTCAGAATGCCGAAGCGAATAGAAGAAGTCATGTGGGTTCTTTTCAAGTAGATGCCGGTTCTTGCAAGCTCGTCCAACCCTGGAGGGACAAATGCGATACCGCGCGTCGCAATGCTGGTGCAGACAACCCATCAGGCAACCGGGCGATGTGCCCCTGGCGAACCGTCAGTCCCCGGAGGCTTTTCAACAGCAATTCTTGTGCGCTAAACAATTGATCAGCAGGCCCCACAATTGCCAAGCAAGTGGCAAAGGGCCGCCAGCGGGTGGACAACTGATCGCTGGGCGTCAAATCCAAAGACACCAGACGGCATTGGGGCGCCGCGGCCTGCAAGCGCATCATGAGCCGATCGAGTTGATCGTCAGTCCAGGTTTTGTCGGCCTCCCAAGGCAGCACAGCCAGGTTTTCAGTTTGGTCAGGCAAATCCCCGCACCAATGGCGTTTGCGCAAAAGGTACCAAAATTTCAGGACCGCCAGGAACAAGACCGCCAGCCCGGCAGACAGGTGCAAGTCGATGAAGACATGCTCGGTGTGCAAACTGGCAAAACCAATGCCGAGCAGCACACCAGGCAAAACCACCATAGCTGGCGCCAGCGAAGAGACGCTCCGATGGTGGCTCCACAAAGCGATGCCCGCACACATCAAAATCGCCACTGCGGCACCCGCCCATTTGGGCAACTCCCAGATGGACCGGCGGTGCAAGGCATTGTCAATGCCGGTGGCCAAAGACTCCACACCCGCTTGGGTGCCCGACAAGGGCGTGGGGTGCGTGTCGTGCAAGCTGGGGGCCGTGGCGCCGATGATCACGATTTTTCCGGTCATGGATGGCACTTTGGGGTTGGCCGTACCACCATCGGCTTGTTCAAACACATCGGCAAAGTTGACCCGCTGGTAGGAGGTTGCCGTTTTGCGCCAATGGATCAGGGTGTCGCCCTGCGTGTCTTCATGCTCACGGCTTTTGACAGGTTTCTCTTTGAACTGGGCAAGCCAGTGGTCGTAGGCCGCCGGGTCAACCGACTGGGTCACGCTCATGGGCAGCGATTGGATGATGCCGCCATCCTTCAGTCGCTCAAAGTAACGGTAGCGCCTGAGCATGCCATCGTGGTCCACGTAGCCATTGTTGTAGCCCAGCGGTTGGGCGGCGACATGTGGCAACACAGGCGGGATCAAGGCCACGGTGGCCTCTGACGACGCATCGGCAGATCGCCCCTGAGCCCACAAGGTGGGCAGATGTTTTTGTTGCAAGTCGCTCTTGTCGTCGTTGGCTCTTGGCAAGCGCACCACGCTGAAATGGCTGTGCTTGCTTCTTTGAGCCGCTTGGTCCATGGCGGCATCGCCACCGGGGCTGAGCCGATCGGCATCGGAAAACACAATGTCCCAAACCACCGCGGCTGGATTTTGACTTTCGATGTGGTCGAGTACCGTGGCCAATGTGTCTCGCGGCCAGGGCCATCGGCCAAATTCAGGTGCCATGCGCGCCAACGCGGCCTCATCGATGTCCACGATCACGATGCGCTTGTCGTGCGAAGCGGTGGTCAGTCGGGAGCGGACCATGGTGTCATAAGTCGATTGGGCAATGCCACCGCTCACGCCCAAGAAAAACACGTCCACGATCACCCACGCAGAAAAGGCCAAAACCAAGCTCACCAGCACGCGTCGGTCTGACCACGAGGCCAGACGCGCGAGCACGGCCCGCTCTAAGGCAGCTGCGAAGCGCGGCTTGGCATCAGTCGAGGTTGACAATGCGCACCCTGCGGTTTTCTGCACTCAAGGGGTTGGCCGCATTGGCCAACTGTGTCGAGCCTTTGCCCGAGGCAGCCAAGCGCGCCTGGGTCACCCCGTTTTTGACCAAAAAGGCTTGCACCGCCTCAGCGCGTTGCTGGCTGAGTTTTTGGTTGTAGTCGGCCAAGCCTTTGGCATCGGTGTGTCCCTCGACCGCAAATTTCGATGGCGACAACTCTGGCGAATTGAGCGCCTGCGACAAGTTCAGCAAGGCCTGCTGGCTCTCGGGTCGAATTTGGGAGGAGTTGAAGTCAAACTGGATGAGCAAGGACAGGGACGGTTTGGCTTGTGGGGCAGAAGCTGCCTGCATTGCGGATGGGGTCGTAGCCTGTGCATCGCCTGCTTCAGCGCTAGGTGCATTGGTGGATTCCACCGTCAGGTTGCGCAAGCTGCGCAATCTCGGGCCACCGGGTGCAGGAGCCTTGAGCTGTTCGATCATTTGCTGCGCACTCGGGGCTGCGGTTTGGGCCTGAGCGGTCCAAACCGCACCAAGGACCAGTCCAACCAAGAAGATTTTCAGTGCTTTACTTTTCATGACCGTTATCGCTTTAACAATGGATGAGGTGATTATGTGCGCAGTCACTCAGAACGACCATCGGGCAAATCCACCAATCTCCAAAGAATGAATTCAAAGGTATTCCTTAAAGATTGACCTCCTCAGATTTAGCCATGCCCCATGAAATCAAAGACGGGATGCGCGATCCACATCCATGTGGATACTCGAATTCCATTTCAATAATTTGCAAAGATGCAAGACAAATTCGTAAAATCATCAACCATGGAAAACACCAAAAGCCCCTTTGCCTCCGCCTACTTGCGATTTTTGCAATTGACCCGCGCTGTCCAGGCCTTGCCAGAAGGCGAAGAGATGGATGCCAACGAATTAGCGCTGCTTGAAGCCGTGGTGCTGCGCTGGCACGAAGGCCAGCCCATGACGGTGCGCGAAGCCATCGGTCTGGACCGTTTGGGCTCACCGGCCACACTTCACAAACGCATCACCCGTCTGCGCGACAAAGACATGCTGGGCAACCTGAACATCGATGGTGACCGCCGCGCCAAATACCTCACACCCACGGCGCGCAGCCTGGCCTATTTCGACCACCTCGGTCAATCATTGCAACAGGTCCAGCAAAACCCACTGGCATGAGATTGTCGATTCGAAACGCCGCTGAGGCCGCAGTACTTGGCTTGATCAGCGCGGTCTTGTTTGTGGGGTTCTTTCGCCTCAATGATGAGGTCTTCTCTTGGCTTGAACACAGTCAGGGCGTGAACTGGATTTTTCTGCCCGCTGGTTTTCGCGTTTTGCTGGTCCTAGGTATGGGATGGCCTGGATGCGTGGGCATCTTTCTGGGCAACGCCTACCTTGATCTTGAAAATTTCCAGCGAGGTCATTGGGCGCTCACCGCTTTGACAGCGCTGGTTTCAGGCTTTACACCTTGGCTGGTGCTGCAATTCATGAAGCGCCGACGGATGCTGGAGGCGAACCTGCAAAACCTGACGCATCAACAACTGCTGAACTTCACCTTGATCTATGCCGCAGCCAATGCGGTTTTGCATCAATTGCTGTGGGCGCTGATCCCTGTTCACAATCATCAATTGATGCTGGAAATCTGGCCCATGTTCGTGGGTGATGTGATCGGCGCATTGATCATGCTTTACGCCTTCAAAGGCCTGGTGCATCTGCTCAAGCCGACCTCAAACAGCCGCAGCCTCTGACAAAAACAGCGCCTGCAAATCGCTCAAGAAATCAAAGCCGCGCTCTGTCGGCCAGACGCGGTGCAGGTCGCGATGGATCAGACCCAGCCGCTCGGCCTCTTGCAGGCCTTTTTGAATGCTGGTCATGGACAAACCTGTGCGGTCCACAAAATCACCCAGCACAAAGCCTTCGCGCAAACGCAGCGCATTGAGCATGAACTCAAACGGCAAGTCTTGGCGAGACACTTCGGTGTTTTGTGTCACGGGCTCGCCCTTCAGGGCTTGCTGCATGTACAGCGCCGGTTCACGGTAACGCACCTGCCGCACCACGCGGTGCGCAAAACTCAGCTTGCTGTGCGCGCCTGCGCCTATGCCCAGATAGTCGCCAAACTGCCAATAGTTCAGGTTGTGCGCGCAGGGGTGGCCAGGCTTGGCGTAAGCCGAGACCTCGTAGCGTGACAGGCCTTGGGCGGAAGTCAGCTCGGTGATGCGGTCCATCATCTCGTAGGCCAGATCGTCTTCGGGCAAGCTGGGCGGGAACTTGGCAAACACCGTGTTCGGCTCGATGGTCAGGTGGTAGATCGAGATGTGCGGTGGCGAAAACGCCAGCGCGGTCTGAATGTCTTGCGTCATACCCGCCAGCGTCTGTCCGGGCAAGGCGTACATCAGATCCAAGTTGAAGGTGTCAAACACCTGCGCTGCTTCGGTTACCGCCGCCAGTGCCTGGTCGCGGTCGTGCACGCGGCCCAGCGCCTTCAGGTGTGCATTGTCAAAACTCTGCACACCGATCGACAAACGGGTGATGCCTGCTTGGCGGAAAGCCTTGAATCGGTCTTTTTCAAAAGTGCCAGGGTTGGCCTCCATGGTCACTTCGGCATCGGGCGCCAAACGCACACGGGCGCGGATGCCGCCCACCAAACGGTCGATGGCTTCAGGGTCAAACAGGCTGGGCGTGCCGCCGCCCAAAAACACCGTCTGGATGCTGCGGCCCCAAATCAAGGGCAAGCTCGCTTCCAGATCGGCGAACAAGGCGTTGATGTAGGCGTCCTGCATGGACGCCGCATCGTCACCCGATCGGAATTCGTGCGAATTGAAATCGCAATACGGACACTTCTTGAGGCACCAAGGCAAGTGCACATACAGCGACAACGGCGGCAAAGCATTGAGCTGCAGCACGCCCGGGCGCATGGCGTGAACCGGATCCAGCGGGTTCATGCTGCGGCAGGGCTTGTGGGTGCATCCAGCCAACGCTCGCGCATCAAGGCCAGCATGGCTTTTGCCGCACGGCCCCGGTGGCTGTTGGCGTTTTTGACCTCCACCGGCAACTGGGCAAAGGTCTTGCCAAATTCAGGGATGAACATGATCGGGTCAAAGCCAAAGCCATTGCTGCCCAAGCGCTCGCGGGCGATCTCGCCCACCACACGGCCCACGGCAATCAAGGGCTCCGGATCGTCGGCGCTGCGCACCGCCACCAAGGTGCTGACCATGGCCGCACGGCGCTGGTCAAGGCCTTGCATCTGCTCGAGCAAAGCCGTCACGTTGTTGTCGTCGCTCTTGGCGTAACCAAAGCGGGTGGCGTAATAGGCTGTATCCACGCCGGGCTGCCCACCAAAGGCGTCCACGCACAAGCCGGCATCGTCAGCCAACGCTGGCAAGCCGCTCAGCTGCGCCGCATGCCGGGCTTTGGCCAAAGCGTTTTCCACAAAGGTGCGAAACGGCTCTTCGGCTTTGGGAATGTTCAGCTCGGACTGCCGCACCAGCGTCATGTTCAGCGGCGCGAACATGGTTTGCAGCTCGGCCAGCTTGCCCGCATTGTTGGAGGCGAGGACGATCTTCATGTTCAGACGCTGAAGATCAAGGTCTTGGGTTCGTCGTGTGCCTGGGTTTGCAAGCGCACCAGTTGGGCGATGCCTTTTTCGGCCAAGGCCAGCATACGGTCCATCTCGACGCGGGTGAACGCCACGCCTTCGGCGGTGCCCTGCACTTCCACAAAGTTGCCTGCGCCGGTCATGACCACGTTCATGTCGGTGTCGCAGGCCGAGTCTTCGGGGTAATCCAAATCGAGCAAGGCGGTGCCGTCTTTCAAGCCCACCGAGATGGCCGCGACGCGGTCGATGATGGGGGACTCTTGTAGCTTGCCAGTGGTCATCAACCAAGCCACCGCATCTTGTGCGGCCACAAAAGCGCCGGTGATGCTGGCCGTGCGGGTGCCGCCGTCGGCCTGCAGCACATCGCAGTCCAGGTGGATGGTGCGCTCACCGAGCTTTTTCAAATCGAACACGGCACGCAACGAGCGACCGATCAGGCGCTGGATTTCTTGGGTGCGGCCACTTTGCTTGCCACGTGCGGCTTCGCGGTCGCCACGGGTGTGGGTGGCACGGGGCAGCATGCCGTACTCGGCCGTGACCCAACCTTCGCCGCTGCCTTTTTTATGGCCAGGCACCTTTTCTTCGACCGATGCGGTGCACAGCACACGGGTCTGGCCAAACTCGATCAGCACCGAGCCTTCGGCGTGGATGGTGTAGCCACGGGTCATGCGCACGGGGCGCAAAGCATCGGTGGCACGGCCAGAGCGGGCGTATGTTGTCATGTGTCTGTCTTCAGAAGGTGGTGTGATGTCGCCCAAGCCAAAGGGGGCTGGGCGAGTTTGCGATAATGGACCGTTTCATGCTCTGCCAAGCCCTGCGAGGGCCTGTCCGAAGCAACTGCCCCAAGCCGGTGTTCGGCCTGCGGCGCGAAGGAACCAGTTCAATGTCAGTTTACAGTATGACCGGCTACGCCAGCGTGCAGCACAGCACGCCGGTTGTGGACGGGGAGACCCCCGCCAGCACGGCCCCTGCCACACGCTTGGGGCTTGAAATCCGCTCGGTCAACAGCCGCTTTTTGGACCTGAGCTTTCGCCTGCCCGAAGAGCTGCGCCAGCTCGAACCCGGCCTGCGCGAACTGATCACACGCCACATCAAGCGCGGCAAAGTCGAAGTCCGCGCCAGCCAAGACAGCGCCGATGGCGCCGCCCTTCAAGCGCCCAACCACCAGACCCTGCAAAAAATCGCCGCTCTGCAAGACAAAATCCAAGACTGGCTACCCAAAGCCCGCGAGCTGAGCGTGGCCGATGTGCTGCGCATGAGCGCTGGCAGCCACAGCCAAAGCGCCCCTGACGAAGCCGCTTGGATGCAAGTGGCCACCCAAGCGATTGACGCTCTGCGCGAAGCCCGCGCCCGCGAAGGCGCACGCCTGACCGAGATGCTGCAAGGCCACATTGGCCAGCTGCGCAGCTTGGCCGAACTGGCTGGCCCTTTGGTGCCCCAACTGGTGGAGCAGCAACGCCAGCGCTTTTTGGAGCGCTGGAAAGACGCCATGGCTCTGGCCGACGGCAACCACCTGCCCGAAACCGCCCAAGACCGCGCCTTGACCGAAGCCACCGCCTTTGCCATCCGG
>JACCDH010871308.1_pt1 | contig 17169 bp, 21 predicted proteins | sample 7442481 | NCBI WGS metagenome assembly JACCDH01 (sample SAMN15323433, study PRJNA562643) | freshwater metagenome | isolation source: river surface water | place: USA:Blue River Watershed | collected 2017-08-15
AGAAAAGAGATAGTTGGATGAAAAATTTAGTAATTCATTTCGACCTTCCTAAAGTTTCACTCTGTCGAATGACCACAATTAAACCAGATATAAATGTTATGGCAGCAATGGACCATATTGCTATGTGAAGACCAAAATAATCGGCGACAAGTCCTGCAATGATCGCCAAAAGCGTGGGGTAAACCATGGCAGTTCCGATTCCAAGGAATAGTCCTCCCAACGCAAAAGCTAAAAACTGAGTTGAGATTGCAGTGATTGCAATTCCGATGGCCTGAATCCACATGCCCCAAACGATAAACCATTTTCTTTCGTAGATATCAGAGAGATGACCGGTAAAAAGTTGTAATATGCCCCAGGACGCAGGATAGATTGCCGCGAGCCAGCCAATCTGTGTGAGAGACATATTAAGCGAGGGCCACCTCCACCACCGCAATCTATGATTTCAGTTATTTAGAAAAGAAAACCACGTCCGATATGGACGTGGTGGACGCGACCGCAAATTCACACAACATTTCTGACTTTTTTAGATGGGAGTTACCTCATGGGTTACTACGTTCGTCCTTTGCCTTGGAAGAAATCTGATCCACGTTGGAAGGTGCAATTCGTTTCTTATAAATCCAAAGACACAAAAGAATCCAACGCCATCAAGGCCAAAAAAGAATGGGATGTTGATCCTGATCGTTGGCGCACACTGAGGTTTCATAAACTGATGACACTTGATGAGGCAAGAGTGCGGGCCCGACAACTGAATGCTCAGGATTTTGTGAAGAGACAAGAAGAGAGAATTCAGCGAATAGCGATTGAAGAGAACAATAACAAAATGAAATACGATGCGGTTCTTCCCGTTGAGTTCGTGGAAGAGTTTGAAAGTCGATACTTGCGAACCAGAGACTCAGAAACCAGAAAGGGGAGGAGAAAAACATCCCACGCACGTTCAAAATGGAATGCTGCCAAAAAAATGATTGTGGCGCTTAAGATCGATCCTTCGGAATGGTATTACTATAATAAGGAAGTTTACGATTACTTTCATGAGCAGCAGCTCAGTATCAGCTATAGTATTTCGATATTGAGCCTAGTGAATGCTTGGGGCTATTTCATCTGCCGTAAACTCGCCCACGTGGAAATTAACGGCAACGACTTTTGGATGCTCATTATCAGCGAAATAAAAATAGTCGCAAGGCCTCTGATCCACTTCCTCCTGAAGTACTCAATGCCTCTTCTGGGAAAATGAACCGGGCGAATTTTAACTGGCTTTTCCTTTCAGTGTGGCTTGGACTCAGGCCTCAGGAGATAGATAACCTTCATGACAGTGAGCTTTGGAGAATTGAGACTCCGCTAGTTGGGCGAAAAGTGTTTTGGATTTATCAAACCAAGATTATTGCGCTTCCGCCTGATGATCGCTGGAAGCCGATTCCAATTTTATATGAAGAACAGGAGTTTGCTTTGAGGATCATCCAGTCAGGAAATTTTAGAAGGCCCTTGGTGAAAACCATGAGGCAATACTTTTCAAAAGACATTGATCTCTATGGTGGCAGGAAGGGCTTTAAGGATCTGATGCTTTCAAGAGGGAACACTATTGAGAACATATCTATCTGGATGGGACATAGTACACTTGATAGGACTTGGCGAAGTTATAAGCAAAAGATGAAGTTTCATTTGTAATCATTAGCACCCAGAAAGCTCTAGTGGGTGCAAATAATTACATTTCCTGCGGCTATCTAATGAAATCACTTTAACCACACGTTTTACATAATTACCATAATTTTTACGGCAATTATGCTACAATAATGCAAATGATGGGATATTAACCATATAAAATACGGTATTTATGCAAGAGTCCAGTATTCAACCAAATAGAGAAACATTGATGAGAATTGCTTTGGAGCAAGGTGGTCTTTTTACTGCAGATCAGGCCATTCAACGTGGTTACGACCAAAAAAATCATCATTACTATGTGAAGACTGGCCAGTGGGAAAAGGTTCTAAGGGGTATCTACAGATTTAAGCCGATAGAGTCAGATCTCAGTGAATATTGGCTTTGGTATCTCTGGTCTGAAGGGAGAAATAAAAAGCCGCAAGCTGTTTTTTCTCATGAAACTGCTCTCATGCTGTATGAACTATCCGATATAAATCCGGCCAAGATACATATTACTGTCCCAAAAAAATTTAGAAAGGGCAGTGAGATTCCAAAGATTCTTGTGATTCATAAAAATGATATTTCGGAGACTGACACTAAGTCGATTAATGGTTTCAAGGTCACAACAGTTCTGAAGACTCTACTTGATCTTATTGAAGAGCGGAGAATTTCAGATGAACTTATTGAACAAGCCACTAAAGAGGCTCTTCTGAAAGGCTATCTATCCAAGGCGGATATTAAAAAAAATGAAAAGCTGGCAAGGTATGCGATATGAGGCCTAATGAGAGATACAAAACGTCCCATAACTTCAGGACTGCCATCCAGGAAAAACTTAAAACGATCTCTAGGAATGAAGGGATCGATATATCGAGACTCTATCGCCAAGTTGGTTAAACTCATTTCCTTGCGAGATTATTCAAAGATAAAAATGTGCCTTGGGTATTAAAGGGCGGCCATGCCTTAGAGCTGAGACTACAAGAATCGAGGGCCACGAAGGACATAGATCTCGCCTTAAAAGAAACGAATTTTTTAAGGGGAAGCGCGAGCGAAAAGATTGATGCGATAAAAGAGGCTCTCATTGAAAGAAGTAGAATTGATCTTGGGGATTATTTCGAGTTCCTCATAACGGGGCCGAAAATGGAGCTTGATGCTGCCCCATATGGCGGAGCAAGGTTTCAGATAGAAGCACTCATCGATGGAAAGCGATTCACCATATTTGATCTTGATATTGGAATTGGAGACGTTTGGATCGAACCACATGATGAGCTGGAGCTGAAAAACTATTTGGACTTTGCTGGATTTGAGACCCCAAAGATCGGAGTTATAAATATAGAGCAGCATTTTGCGGAAAAGGTTCATGCGTACACTCTTCCTAGGCAGAGTGAAAATTCCAGGGTTAAAGATTTAGTGGACCTTTATCTCATCGTCAAAAATGAGAAGTTGAATCCTGAGTTATTGAAACAATGTCTAAGGGATACTTTTTCTAGGTGAGATACACATGATTTTTCGGCTGAACTTAAGGCCCCGCCTTTGAGCTGGGAGAAACCATTTAAGAATTTTGAACTTGGTATTAAGATGGAAGATTGTTTTAAATTAGTTGTGTCATTTGTGAAAAGTCTTTAGAAGCGAATTCAGATTGTTTGCATCTCAGTCTATGGGAGACATAACAGTCTGTTGAAGAGGATGTGAAAATATGGAACATGTTTATGATCAGGTCAACTTGGCCATGATCCTTTTAAAGAGCGTGGGGGGACTCCTTCTCATTGCAGGAACCTTTTATCTCTTCAATAATCGCCCAGTCTTTCTACCTCAATGGAGAAGAGTTGCAGGACTTGGATGCGTTTTCGGTGCATCGAATGCAGGCTTAGTTATAGTCTTAGGTCAGATTGCATATTTTGCGACACCTGTGATTGTGATAACTTTTATGGGCCTATACTGTTTTAACAAGTTCCCACTTTATAAAGTCAAGCATCTTGTAGGACTCTCGCTGGCCTTCATACTTTCTTCGGTGACATTTTTCATCGGAATTGCTGGAACCTTTTTTCATTTAGCCATTGAAGGGAAGATCTAACTTATGGAAGGTCCAAAAATTCTTACCCTGATGCTTGAGGCAAGGTTAGAGGTTTATCAACTGATAGACACCCATTACAAACCGATGCCAAAAAAGACCGATGGGTCTATTGACGAATATGCCAAAGGGTTGGGCAATAATGATATTGATGCTTTAAGGCATGCCTATGTCAGTGGAAGATACACCATGGAATTTGGTGAAGAGACTGCTGATATCTTGGGACGTTTAAACGAGTTTAAGAATTTTAATTTTGGCACGAAAGAAGTTCCCAGTGAGAATATGGATCTTTGCCCGAAGGGAGCGTAGCAAATAATGCCGTTGGCCGCCGTTATGGGAAGAAGGCAAAAACAGGTAAGGAGCTTTTCGATTTCTTGATCAAGGCCCTAAAAGAGGGGGAACTGATCATAAGTCCGGAGAATTCCCTTATTCAACGAGGGATAGATTTAGTTTCAATAATCTTGGCTAGAATACATCGAGACACCTCCATCACCGCCAATAGCGGTGATGTCGCCTCTAAAAGAGGTTGACTCGTAAATGAGTGTTACCTTATAATCTAGCTATGCTGAATAAGATCCTCGGCAGTGATATTGCCATGAAAATCATGCTCCATTTAGTTCATTACGGTGAGATCTATCCGTCTGCCGTTGCTAAGGATTATGAGCTTTCATTGAGTGGGGTACAGAAGCAATTCCAACGTTTCGAAGACGCTGGCCTTCTCGTTTCTAAATTGGTTGGAAAATCTAGAGTCTATCTCTTCAACAAAAAATCTCCCACTGCCAAACCGTTCATCGATCTTGTGAAGGTCTACTACGATGGCCTCTCCCTTGAGGACAAAGAGCAAATCTTTGGAGCGCGCAGAAGACCTCGCCGACCAGGAAAGCCAGTGCTCAAGAAGGGACAAACCCTTGGCGATTAATCTCAAGAGTTGTTCAGAGAAAGAACTGTGGGAGTACGTCGCGGTTCATCTCAAAAAGCGCGGTATTGATACTATTCTCGTTGGCGGCGCAGTCGTTTCAATTTATTCAAATGGTGCCTACCACTCGGGTGATTTAGATTTTGTGAAGACCAGTCTGTTCGTCACGAAGCTTGATGAATCAATGAGTTAGATTGGCTTCAAAAAGCAGGGTCGTCACTTCGTTCACCCAGACTGCAAGCATCTGTTCGTAGAATTTCCTGGTGGCCCACCACTGGGCATTGGCGAAGACGACACGATCGTGCCCGATGAGGTTGAGGTTAAGGGAACAGTTATCAAAATCTTATCGCCCACAGACTGTGTGAAAGACCGTCTGGCCTCTTACATCCACTTCAAGGCCCCAGAAGGCTTGGATCAGGCCGTTCTGGTGGCAAAGAATCAAGACGTGAATCTCAGCAGCATCAAAAAGTGGTGTAAAGGGGAAAAAGCTGATTGGGCGTTTGATGATTTTTTGACCGCGCTGAAGAAGAAGTGAGTTGTTGCGTGTGAACACTAGCACCCAGAGATGTAATCTGGATGCTAAAATTAAAACTTAGTTCTAGTTAAAATAACTTCCTAGGTTCTCAGCAATTTCATTAATTGCTTTGTTTTCAGCTTCAATTGTCGCTCGGAGGTAAAGCTCTTCATTGCTGAAGTCTTTGTCTTCTTTTATATGGGCCGAATTGGTTGCGATTGATGTGAAAGGAATTACACCTGTCTTGATATCAAGAGCAATAGCTTCTACTGTCGCAACTGCTTTTGCTTCATTCTTTTTATGGATATGAAACTTAGAATCAGTTCTTGATTTTGTCTGTAAAACCAAAACAATGTCGGCCTGCATAATTGCCGCTACATCACGAAGGTTCTCTAGGTTCGGATTGTTAGGCATGATGATTTCAGGCACCATCGCGATCTCCTTAATCCTTTTAGTCGGACCTTTAAGCTTCTCAAAAAATTCAACCATGGAGTCTTTAATGACCAATCCTTGCTGGCGTTGATACTGAGAGTATCCCATTGTAGTGAGATTTGATTCGTGGCCCAGTTTAACCACTGCAATCTTTAAGTTTTTAGACAACTCTACCTTTTGGGAGAGAAGATTTTTGATCTGGCCATCGCTTAGACTTTTATTTCCGTCTTTGTAGTAGCTCTGAGTTATTTTAGGCCTTTCCTTATATTCTTTGGTCTCAACATAGGCCTTGCCTGGCTTCATGCTCGAGCAGCTAACTGTCATAAAAAGTATTAATAGTAGGGATAATTTCATTGGTGGCTCCTTTTGGTGGTTTTTTGCCTTCTTGAGCTGAGATTAGCCCTCATAGACTTTCATTTCATTAAAAATGAAACACTGTTTACTTTTATTGTTTCATTAAATGAAACACTGTTTGCTTTTGTTGATTTCGGGATCTCGTTGATCTATTATGAATGCCATGAGGCAAATCGACCAAATACTTAAAGGAGAGCTTGAGAAGAGGCAAAAAAATAACTCCGCCTATTCACTGAGATCTTTTGCGAAATTTTTGGAAATCTCTCCTGCAGCTCTCTCTCAGTTAATGTCTGGCAAGCGCGGAATAAGTGTGAAGAGGCTTTCAAAAATTATCGAGAAGCTCAGTCTGCCACCTAGTGAATTGAAGAGCCTTATCAGAACGAAGGGAAAGAGGAATACCACAATTCTAAAAGAAGACGAGTTTAAGCTAATTTCGGAATGGTATCACTTCGGTATATTGAGTCTTGGAGAGTTGAAAACTTGCAAGAGTGATCCTCGATGGATTGCCAAGCGACTAAACATTCCCGTCGGGACGGCCAATGAAGTTCTTCAAAGACTTGAGCGAATGGGCATTATTCAGGTGAAGGACGGTCGTTTTAAACAGATAACTCCACCACTGAAGACAACCAGTGATATACCTTCAAGCACAATTCGTGCCTACCATAAATCGATATTGGGTTTAGCACAGAATAAGATTGAAACGGTTGATGTAAAAGAGCGTGAATACTCTGCTCTCACGATGGCGATAAATACTAAGAACTTGCAAAAAGCAAAGAAACTAACTGACGAATACAAAGAGGAAATGCTCCAGTTACTTGAGCAAGGAACTTTAGATGAAGTTTACCAACTTTCCATTCAGTTATTTCCTCTGTCCGTGAAGGAGACATAAGTGAACGTATTTAAAATGGGCCTATTTTTAATCCTGGCAGGCTGTGCTTCCGTTAAAAGCATGAGAGGTCAAGAAGCTCAGCTTATGAATGGGCCTGCTAAACCAGGCGTCAAGATATCTGCCGTCTATGATTCAGAGCTATCTCAAGAAGGGTATCACTTGATACGTATCTATTTCCTGAATATGGCGGATCACTGGCAGAGGATTAAGAATATCCAAGTCTCGGAAGTTTCTAGTCTGGATGATTTTCATTTAATTAGTGGTGGTGATTTTAAGACATGGAAGCAGTCTATGGGGCTTGATTATGAGCTAAAAGTAGAGAAGGCAAAACGAGATAAAACCGATCCACCTAAAAAAGATATAAAGGCCGAGCTTTCAAAACTGACAAAAGAGAATTTTCTACTTTCACCTCTAAGCCTCCCCGGGAAGCTTCAGTCAGAAAGATGGGTGTTAATCCAAACCCCTGGAAAAACCAAAATCCGAGAAGTGGTACTGCGGCTGAATTACGTGGATTCGACTGAAGTTGTGTATAAGCTCTTTGTCGAAGGACATAGTCTATGAAGATGATATTGATTTTATTAAGTCTTACTACAATGCTCTACGCTCAAGACAAACTTTCTAACGGAAATGGTGTTGGCAATGGTGGCGATGCAGTTGTCTGTAAAGATAGCATTGAGATATTAGATTTTGCTGAAGCCAGATTGATGAAGAAATTCACGATCATCCCACAAGTTAAAAATCTAGAGTTCATGGAGCTAGCAAAGCAGAGAGTTGCAAAACTCAAAACTTTAGATATGAGGCTCTTTGAACAATACACTAAGGTGCTTGGCTCGATTTCTCATCGAATTGTCTTTATTGATAATGCTCAATTTAGAGACATTCCTGATTCATTTGAGTTCGCTATTCCACAAGGCTGCAAGTTGGAGCAATTAGCGATTCAGCAGGAGATTGATGGAAAGACGATGATTCATATCTCAAAGAGTCTTTGGGATAGAATGGATAGTTTAAATAAGGCCGGGCTCGTGCTTCATGAGATTATTTATGAGCATCTTTTGGCGACGGGAGAGGTGAACTCGATTAAGGCGAGAGGGTTGAATGGCCTGATCTTTTCTAAGAGTATTGAGAATATGAATTCAAGGGCGTTCAAAGAATATTTGAAAGCATCTGGCATAAAGAACTATTAACAGTTCGTGTTTCAGAACTACACATCACTGTGGTTCTGTGGTAATATGTTTGAGTGCTCTGCTGGTGCGGAGTAGGTCTTGTGAAAGTAAAGTTTCGCGGAATTCACAAGATGATTTGAAACCTTTGGTTTGTGGCTATTTTGGCTAAAAAACGATCTAAGTTTTTATAATCAATGTTCACCGACACCTCCACCATTCATCGCAAGCGAACCACCGTCCAGTGGTGGTTCGCAAATCCCCAAAAACATTCAGAAATTATTTTGAGAAAGGTGCTCGAAGGAAATAATTTCATCTGAATCGAGAAAAGCCATTGAGAGCTAATGCAAATGTCAGCTGCAGTGAAATCATCTCCTGTAATGTATGGATTAGTCTCTAGGGTCTTTTCTAGATTTTTGATAACTAGTTCCTTAGATCCAAACCCTAGAAATCCTCTTTGTGATTTTTCAAGAGGCACTCCGATTTTCTCAAATGAGATGCATGAATCTAAAGGGCCGGCAGCAAAGAAAATCCAACGAAGATAAGCTCCTCGCTTTGGATCAGTTAAAAGGGGAGACAGCTTCTTTTCTGGATAGAGGTCTGCAAGGTAAGCGCAGATCGCCGCCGTCTCCGTCTCCGTCACAACAGTCTCACCATGAGTGATAGCTGGAACTTTGCCCATAGGATTTATAGCTAAATACTCTGGTGTCTTCATGCTTGGACCAAATACAATTTCGACCTTTTTAAATTCAACCTGGAGTTCATTCAAAATCCATTCAACGGTTCGGCCACGTGAAGCTAGATTTGTGTACAAGGTGAGTTCTACTATTGAATACCCTTGAGGATCATCGTGAGTTGGTGATGAATGAACTTATGAAGATTCTTTCGATCAAGAGATTTTTCTACTTTCTCAAAGCAGCCCTCAATCCAAAGACTAGAAAACCCGTGAATCTGACACCAAATGAATGAAGATATTTCCTCGACTGGCGCCTTCTTGATGAACTTGTGAAACTGGCAGTATTCAATGAGGCGAACTAAGTAGGCAAAGCAAGCATCGCTTTTCTCTTTCACTCGAGGATGATCGTCATGTTTTTCTAAGAACCCAGAGAACATGAGCTTAAACTGCTCCGGATTTTCGATGGCATGTTCAATGTAGGTCTGTCCCATTTTATAAAATCGCTTTTCGGGCTCAAGCACGGCACGCTCAATAGCCAAAAACTTATTGCCGAGATTTTCAAATCCTTGCTCAACGATAGAGGCGAACAAGGCCTCTTTATCTTTAAAGTGCTTATAAGGGGCCATGTGACTGAAACCAGAAGCGCGAGCAATCTCGCGAAGAGAGACGGCTTCAAACCCAAACTTAGCAACGAGTTTCAACGCATGTTGAATCAAGACGTCTCGGGTTCCTTCTTCATCAATCGTACTATTTTTCTTCTTAGTAGAACTCTTCACCATCGAATTTAAACCCCAGCTGGAAATTTTTTTCTATTCTACTTCTTGCGAGCTGATAAATGGAGCGCAGATAGTTTTGTTGCTGTTCAATAAGTAATCGCTCTGTGTCTAGTACTTGGCTTAAAGGAACTTTACCATTTTGATAAAATTGTCTCTCCTTGATAAGTACGCCTTTGAGCTTCTGACTATTTTGTTGAAAAGCTAATATATCATTTTGGCTCTTTTCCTCTTCAGTTTCTAAATTTAATACAGAGTGTGCATTTTGTCTTTTGAAGTTTGCAAGCTCGTGGCTTTGGGAACGGATTCTGGCCAGCATGGCCTGTTTTTTCTTCAAATTTATTCCACCATCATAGATGTTCCAGCGTAGCTGAATGCTGATGCTATACCAGTTGGTCTGGTTAACTAAAAATCCCTGCTCAGTGTTTTGATACTTTGCAACCAGATCAACCTGAGGAAGATAGGAATAGCTTAAAGCATCGGCCCCAAATTCTTTAGCCTGAATAGACTTTTCAACCAGGCTGATACCCCAGAATTTTTTCTTTTCTGCACCATTATTTTCCTTAGAGCCTTTTATGAGGATCTCATGGGAAACAGGCTGGATCTTATCCACATCGGGAATGATCGTTTTAAGATTATTTAATAGAGTGAACTGCTTCTGAGAAAGGTTTGCGATGTTCCGTTCGACTTGAACGAGCTCTACGTCCACTTTCACTAAATCCGATGGGTCCGTTCTCCCTTGTGGAAGCAGGCGTTGAGTTTCTTTACGTTGTTGCTTGAGATTTAAGAGAAGTTCTTCGTAGAGTTTGACCACTTCATCAATCTCTAAAATTCCTAGCGCCATGACTATTGATTGAAACTTCGTTGTCTCAATATCCATGGTCGCCATGAATTTAGTCGCTTCGGCTTCAGCTTTCTTAGCGGGAAGTTTCCCACTAATCGTTGAGAGAGAGAGAATGGGCTGCCTTAATTCGATACCGCCCAGATTGTAGCTGTTTTTTCCGTAGGGTGCTGGTCCGAATGCCGATGCGACAAAGAGATCCCTATCGTTCATGACTCGCTCGACCGATCCACTTAATTTGGGCGCCCATGCTTCTCGAAAAATCGCTTCTTTCGACGATTCAGCGGCATCAAATTGACTTTGAGCGGACTGAGCAGAATCAGAATTCTCAACGGCAATCACTAGCTGCTTTAAGCTCATCGTCGACGCTTCAGTATGAGATATCAAAATAAAAAACGATAGCGAGATAAAGATTCTCCGATATATTTCTGGCAAAGTAATAAGACAAAAGAATGTGGATATCACTAGTCCACTCATCATGGCCCAGGCCATCGGTGGCCAGAGAGTTGAGTTTTCTAAAGCGAGAGGGAGTAATCCAGCAAGTGTCATTATGGTGGTAAGGAGAATTGGTCTTGTTCTAAGGCCGATGGCCTTCCTTATTGCCTCGGTTGTTGATATTCCTTTTTCTTTCTCTTCCTCGATGGCTTCGATAATAAGGATGCAGTTATTGACGACGATTCCTATCAAGGCAAGAATTCCAAGAAGAGCGGTAAATCCAAATGTCTGCCCACCAATGAGAATCCCGGGGAATGCGCCTACTCCCACGAATCCCACACTGATGAGAACGAGGAGGAGTTTTCGGTAGGATTTAAATTCGTAAAGTAAGCATCCTATCAATAGCATGACACCTAACGGGAGTGCTCTTAAAATGGAAAGGTTGGCCGATTCAGATTCGCCAGACTGGCCGCCTTGGATGATTTCAATTTTCTGTCCACTGAGCCCGCTCTCAATGAAACTTGTAACCTTTGCACCTACGCTATCATAACCAAGTCCTGGGGAAAGTTCAGAGAAGACACGGATGTAGCGCTTCCCATTTTTTCTCTCGATGATGGAGGGAGTGGATCCTTTTTCAAGATCTGTGAACTCACTGATTTTAGCGTCTTGATAGACAGTGGACACCGCAACAAGATCAGATAAACTGTTCGGAAATTTTTGAGCTTTCGTGTTTTGTTTAATCCGAATAGGGAATCTCTCCCCATTTTCAAAGTAATAAGTCAGATCTATGCCTTGGCTTGAGGCCGCTAAGTTAAGTGCCAATTGATTTCGATCAAATCCTCTTTCTGCAGCTTTTGTTTCATCAAGATCAAAAAGTATTGAAGGCAGAGGTAATGGTGCTGTAGTTCTGAGGTGAGAGGCTTCTTTGGGTAGATCATTGTTGAGTAGCTCATGAATTCCAGCCACTAATTGATCATAGTTGTCAGAAAAAAGTTCCAGTTCTACAGCGGCTTCTACAGGAGGGCCTTGGTTCAAAATCTTAGGAATAATATAGGTTTTTGGTGGAAGGGATTTAAATCGACGAGCGAGATCCTTTGTAATGATTAAATTCGATTCTGGTGATTTGGTGCTAACCAGAAAGTCTGCACGATTTGAGACCCTCTCGTCCGTCATCAAGCTGTAGTAATAGTGGGGGGTGGATTGGCCGATGAATGTTGTGACGTTTGTGACCTCTGGATGCGCGAGAAGAAATTTCTCAACATCTCGAGAAAAAAGTTCGGTCTGAAAGATAGAGGACGCCTCCGGCAGATAGAGAGAAACGCTGAATTCATTTCTGTCTGCCCCAGGAAAAAACTGTTTTGGGAGAAAGAAAAAGCTCACCGTAGAGAGAATGAAAACGACTATTGAAATAGCTACTACCAATGTTGGTTTGGAGCTTATTTTTTGTACCCAGTTGGCTCCTTTTATGATTGGTTTGACTTTACTTTTTTTAAGGATTAGTCCGCAAAGGACTGGCGTTGTTTGAAGAGAGAAAAAATAGCTGATCAGAAGTGTTATGACTGCAATCAGAGGGATTGAAGAGGTAAACTCTGCGGGGGCGCCCTCAGAGGCGAGCAGAGGAAGAAATGCGGCGATAGCAGTTCCCGTCGCAAAAATCATAGGTTTTCGAAACTGCTTCGCTGAAGAACTTGCGGCTTCGACCGGGTCAATACCATCTTCAATCATCCTTTGTGTTGATTCGGCTACAACGGTGACGTTATCAATAAACTGACCCAAAGAGAGGAGTAGAGCGGCCATTGAAATCTGATGAAGAACCCCACCACCAATGAAGTAAAAGGCAAAACCGATGAGTGAGATGACTGGAACACTAATCGCAACGACTAGACCGATGCGCCAACCCATCCAGAAGCCAAGAATGATGATCACACTAAGCATCCCCTGAATAAGGGAGGTGGAAAGTTCTTTGATGCGCACAAGGGAGCGGTTGGGTTGGAAGGCGACGATCGAGAGAGTTGTTTCATTTTTGAGTGGCCTGTAGTTTTGAATTTTGGATTTTATAAGTTCTCCCCATTGAATGATGTCAATCGGTGACTCAGAGGTGATACTTACAATGATTGATCTTTTTCCATTCGTTCTCACGATGGAATGAGGTACAGGAGTGGGAGATTTAGTGATCTGAGCGATGTCGGCCAAGACTCCGCTTTTTAAATTCGAATAAACGATTGGAACCTCTTTAAGTTCTTGAATATTATTAAGCGAATTCTTTGTTTTTAGCTGTGTCATGCCAGAGAGGTCTGAAAATGTCCCTGAAGGCAGAGAGAGGTTTTTAGTTCTGACCTGGTCAATCAAACGGGGCATCGTCAGTCCACTCTTTGCGAGTCGCTCGGAAGAGACGTTAATCTCCATTCCAATCTCCGGGTCCCCGTGGAGTCTCACTTTTTTTACTCCACTCATCCCTTCGAGATAGGTTTTTAGTCTAAAGGCCTCATCAGATAGAATATTCAGATCTTCTGCTTCAACTGAGATGAGCACGGACTCAAGATCCATTACATCTCTTTCAAGCTCCACGTCCGTGACACTTGCAGGGAACTTACTTTTTTGAGCATCGAGTTCGCGCTGAACTTCGTTCCATGCTCTGTCAGTATCTTTGATACTCGATTTAAGCTCAATTTTCAGAATCGAGATTTCCGGCCTTATTTTTGTTTCGATCTCTTTTATGGCGGACACTGAAAGAAGTTTGGCCTCAAGAGGTTTCACGATCCAGTCTTCTATTTTCTCTGTGTCTGCTCCTGGCAAAACGATTCTTATGAATCCATTTCGGTTTAACAGTTTGGGATCTTCCTCTTTTGGGATAGTTATCGCGGCAGCGATGCCCAACATGGTTAAAATGATCGTCATTGCGATGGTTAAGCGATAGTGGGGGAAAAATAGATCGATTTTTTTCATGGATATCCTTTGTGGTTTACATTGTAATCTTTTTGGTGTTTAATGTAAAATCATGAATCAATATTAAATGAATGAATACATGAATGTTCGATACTTAGTAATGACAAGTGTTTTGACGATGTCTTCTGCGATGGCGGAAGACATTTTTGTAAACCTTCAAGCGAAGGATATCAAAGCTGGCGCTTTTGAATGCTGACTTTGGGAAGGCGAAGCGGAGTTTCCCAATACGAAAGCAAAAGCACCTCTTGTGACCAAAGGCAGTTAAGAGAATGAAGAAAAGATCTGTGTCTTTCGAAATGTCTTGATCGGTACCTACGCAGTTTCTGCCTTGTAAGATCTCAACAACAACAACGATAAAAAAGATTTAAGAATTCCTAAAGAGCACTAGGGAACTTCGAACAATATTAGACCATCATTCGTGCGCTGACTTTTACGAAGGCGAAATTTGAATAAACGGGGGAAAGTCTCAGGATCAATCTTGAAGTGGTCAAATGAAGCAACTCATACTGTTTTTTCTTTTACTCATAGGTACCACGGTTGTTTCGTATGGACTCCATCTCGCTCATGGGACATATGTAAATTACGTAGATATGAAATCTAGAAGTAAGTTCTCCCTTCTTGATGTTTTAAGATTCGGTTATCGAATTGATTACTCAGATCGAACGAGTTTAGCGCTTATTCTTGCGACTGAGAGTCAGAAAGTTCCGAATGATATGAAAGACGAATCGCGTGAATCTTTCGAAGTGTCTGTTGACTACTACGTGGGGCATTTCTAAAAGCATGTTCATCAATACCAACTGTTTTACTCACAAGAATTTTGAAGTTTTTTTATCTAGACTTCGAGTTGCTCACAATAAGCTGTATGAACTAACTAGGAAGAGACATCGAATTGTTTATCTACATCATGAAGATTTAAAAAATTGTCCGTTCACCACATAAGATGGCGTCTAAAACGATCGGTTGTTCTATCGCCTTTTTTTTATTCCACCAACTGGTTAAGTGGAATGCTTCTTCCAAGATTTGCAGTTAAACGCATTTTTATATTCAGAAAGATTCGCTTGTCTCGAATAGGAGTATCTTCAATTCGAACGTAAACATGGTCACAAATGACTTATTTGCGAAGATTTTTGGCCGAAAAAAATATTTGATTCTGTTTTGAGAAAAATATTTAAAGTGCTGTAATTTAAATTTTAAGAGACGATAGTATGAAAACATTTACTGTTAAGAAATATAAAAAAATGAGAGCTTGTTCTCACAGATGTTACTCTTCCCAATATTGGTGAGAACCAAGTTTTTGAAGAAATTTATGCAAGTGCTATCAATCTCTTAGATTCAAAAATTTGAGATGGCGAATTTAAACTTCTTCTACCTTACAAACCACCATTTATTCTTGGTCACAACCTCTCTAGAGTCGTCAAGAAAGTAGGGGCAAAGGTTTCTAGGTTAAAAGATGGAGATGAAGTTTTTTCAAGACCACGCGATAACAGTCAAGGTAGTTTTACTGAGCAGAAATGTACGAAAAATGACTGCTTTAAAAAATGTGAATTATTCATTCCTCTTTATGAGCGCAGAAGGAAGTCAGCTTACAGAGTTGGCCGGTTTAATAGAAAAAGGAATTATCAGACCTGTAATAGATAAGGTATTTTCTTTTACTCAAATTCCTGAAGCGATATCTTACGTGGAGTCTGGTCGTGCTGTCGGTAAAGTTGTCGTAGATATAAAATCGAATGCTCGTTCTTGACTTTCTTTTCTCAATTACTTATATTTTATAAAAACGGGTTCAATCAAATCTGATTGAAGTATTCAATGGTAGGGTCGCCATTATCTTAATGGTGAACTATGTCTTGGTTTCTATTTCATTTTATTACATTTCTTAGCGCACATCTATTTTTTTCGAGGGAACTCGTATGATCAATTTGGTTGAAAAGTTTACTGGAGAATTCGTAAATGTTGTTTGGAGTTTACCGCTCGTACTTGCTTTGTGTTTATCAGGATTATTTTTTACTTTATATTTTAATTTTCCGCAAATTAGATTTTTTAAGCATGCCATTGATATTGTTTCTGGAAAATTTGACAGGCCAGGGGATCATGGCGAGATCTCACACTTTCAAGCTTTATGTGCTGCCCTCTCAGCAACGGTTGGACTAGGAAATATTGCAGGAGTTGCAATCGCAATTTCCATCGGAGGGCCCGGTGCAGTTTTTTGGTTATGGGTTGCAGGTTTTATTGGAATGGCGACAAAATTTGCAGAGGTGACCCTCGCGCTCCTTCATCGAGAGCAATCCTCTTCTGGCCAAGTCCATGGCGGGCCAATGTTCACGATAAAAAATGGACTACCAAAAAGGTTTTATCCATTAGCTTGGGCATATGCATTTTTTGTCGTTCTCTCATCCTTTGGTGCAGGGAATATGTTTCAATCAAATCAAATGGCGCAAATTTTAGAAAGCTCCGTTAATATTTCTCCTTGGGTATCTGGTCTCTTTTTTAGTTTACTTGGCGGTATTGTTCTAATTGGCGGAATCAAAAGAATAGGAAAGGTTGCTGAGAAACTCGTGCCTTTCATGGTGACCATATATGTTCTAGGTGCCATTGGGATTATTTTATTCAATTACCAAAATATATTTTCAATCTTTTCAATGATTATTCATGGCGCTTTCAATGGAACAGCAGCTACCGGTGCTTTTGCAGGTGTTGCATTAAAAGAAGTTGTCATCATGGGAATTAGGCGAGCGACGTTTTCAAATGAAGCCGGTATGGGATCGGCTGCGATGGCACATTCGGCGGCAAAATCAACTCCTGCACAAGAGGGAATCGTTGCATTACTAGAGCCATTTATTGATACCATTTTAATTTGTACAATTACTGCCTTGGCCTTACTTTCAACAAGTGCTTGGACGCAATCAGGAATTGTTGGTTCTGAAATGACAGCTTGGGCATTTGAAAGTGTTTATGGAGTATTAGGGAGAGGTATTGTCACATTAACTGTTACACTATTTGCATTTTCTACAATCATTTCTTGGTCGTACTATGGTGAGCAAGGTGTAACTTTTATATTCGGTGAGTCTTATATAAGATTATATCGACTTATTTTTATTGTTTTTATCTTCCTTGGATCAATAGCTAAATTACAACTTGTATTAAATATTTCTGACGCTGTTTATGGACTCCTAGCGATTCCGAATTTAATAGGAACTTTCCTACTAATTAGAAAAGTGAAAGAATGTTTAAATGAATACACTAAAAATGAAATGCTCTAAAATTTCATACGATTTTCTTGCAAGGAGTCTCAATTGCTTAAATTAATTTTTAGGCAATTTGCCTCCGCATCTTTTGATCTTAATCCTGTCAAAAGTGTGATTTTATGAATGTCATTGTGACTAAAGGTGGCAGTTAACATCATAACTGGAGAATTATTATGGAACTATCTTTTAAGCAATCCTCTCCGCTCACACTAGGTGTTGAGTTAGAGCTTCAATTAATTAACTCTGAAACTTTTGATCTTTCACCAAGTTCTATTGAGCTTCTTAAAT
>JACCDH010861432.1_pt1 | contig 17168 bp, 11 predicted proteins | sample 7442481 | NCBI WGS metagenome assembly JACCDH01 (sample SAMN15323433, study PRJNA562643) | freshwater metagenome | isolation source: river surface water | place: USA:Blue River Watershed | collected 2017-08-15
AACGGATTATGAGTCCGCTGCTCTAACCAAGCATGAGCTAGAGGCCCGAAACTGTTGCCATCAACACAGCCCGCATTCTAACCGCCGGGCAGGCCAACGGCGAGGCCCGGAGGCCTCACCGTTGGATTCGTGTTGCATCAGCTGCCTTCGAGGAAGCTCTTCAGCTTGTCGGAGCGGGACGGATGGCGCAGCTTGCGCAGTGCCTTCGCCTCGATCTGGCGGATACGCTCGCGGGTGACGTCGAACTGCTTGCCGACCTCTTCCAGCGTATGGTCGGTCGACATCTCGACGCCGAAGCGCATGCGCAGCACCTTCGCCTCGCGCGGCGTCAGCGAATCGAGCACGTCCTTGACCACGTTGCGCATCGACGCGTGCAGCGCTGCGTCGGACGGCGCCAGCGTGTTGTAGTCTTCGATGAAGTCGCCCAGATGGGAATCGTCGTCGTCGCCGATCGGCGTTTCCATCGAGATCGGCTCCTTCGCGATCTTCATGATCTTGCGGATCTTGTCCTCGGGCATTTCCATCTTCAGCGCGAGGGTCGCCGGATCCGGCTCGGCGCCGGTCTCCTGCAGGATCTGGCGCGAGATGCGGTTCATCTTGTTGATCGTCTCGATCATGTGCACCGGGATACGGATCGTGCGTGCCTGATCCGCGATCGAGCGCGTGATCGCCTGACGGATCCACCAGGTCGCATAGGTCGAGAACTTGTAGCCGCGACGGTATTCGAACTTGTCCACCGCCTTCATCAGGCCGATGTTGCCTTCCTGGATCAGGTCGAGGAACTGCAGGCCGCGGTTGGTGTACTTCTTCGCGATCGAGATCACCAGGCGCAGGTTGGCCTCGGTCATTTCGCGCTTGGCCTTGCGCGCCTTGGTCTCGCCGGCCGCCATCTTCTTGTTGATCTCGCGCAGGTCCGGCAGCGGCAGCACCACGCGCGCCTGCAGGTCGATCAGCTTCTGCTGCCATTCCTTCACCGCCGGCACATTACGGGCCAGCACGGCGCTGTACGAGTGGCCGCCATTGACTTCGCCATCAACCCACTCGAGATTGGTCTCGTTGCCCGGGAATACCTTGATGAAGTGGGTGCGCGGCATGCCGCACTTGTTGACCACGACGTCGAGGATCTGGCGCTCGATCTGGCGCACTTCGTCGACTTGCGCGCGCAGCGTGTCGCACAGCTTCTCGACCACTTTCGCGGTGAAGCGTATGCCCATCAGCTCGTGCGAGATCGCTTCCTGCGCCTTCACGTAGGGCTTGGAGTTGTAGCCTTCCTTCTCGTAGGCCTTGCGCATCTTGTCGAACTGCGTCGAGATGGTCGCGAACTTCGCCAGCGCATCGCGCTTGAGCTGTTCGAGCTGCTCGGCAGAGAAGCCGGCTGCGGCACCGCCGCTAGTCGAGGACTCTTCCTCTTCCTCTTCGCCCTCTTCGTCCTCTGCGTCCTCGTCCTCTTCATCGTCGGACGCACCCTTCACCGGGCCCGGCGCGACAGGCGCATCGTCGGGCGCGTTCGGATCGACGAGGCCGTCGACGATCTCGTCAATCTTGGTCTCGTCCTTGTTGATGCGCTCGGCCAGTTCGAGGATCTCGGAGATCGTCATCGGGCAGGCGGAGATCGCCTGGATCATGTCCTTCAGGCCTGCCTCGATGCGCTTGGCGATTTCGATCTCGCCCTCGCGGGTCAGCAGCTCGACCGAGCCCATCTCGCGCATGTACATGCGGACCGGGTCGGTAGTGCGGCCGAAATCGGAGTCGACGGTCTGCAGCGCGGCTTCGGCCGCGGCTTCGGCGTCTTCATCGTTGGCGACAGTCGCGACGTTGTCCGACAGCAGCAGCGCCTCGGCATCCGGCGCGTGCTCGTACACCGCGATGCCCATGTCGTTGAAGGTGCCGATGATGCCCTCGATCGCTTCCGGATCGATGATGTTCTCGGGCAGGTGGTCGTTGATTTCCGAATGCGTGAGGAAGCCGCGGTCCTTGCCCAGCTTGATCAGCGTCTTGAGCTTCTGGCGGCGGCGCTCGAGTTCCTCCTCGCTCGCCTCGGAGTCTGCGGAGAACGCATCCTTCAGGAACTGCTTTTCCTTGTTCTTGCGGTCGCGTGCCTTGGCCTTGTCGGCCGCCTTCAGCTGCTCGGCGCGCTCGACGGCGTTCAGTTGCGCGATCTCGTCATTCTCGGGCTGGAAGTCGCGCGGCTTGCGGCCGCGGCGGCCCGGCACCTTGACAGCGGGCAGCACATAACCCGAGGTATCGATCGCGGCCAGCGCGGCCGCATCGGTGGTCTGCTTGACCGACAGGATCTGGTGATCGCCCTTTGCGGCAACCTTGGCCGGCACCACGCTCTCGGGTGCAGCCTTCGCCGGTGTCTTGGCCGCTTTTTTTGCTGGGCCTACTGCTTTTGGTTCGGTTTTCCTGGATGTCACAGAAACTTTCTTTGCTGGTGCTTTGGGCGCGACGGCGGGCTTGGCAGCAGCCTTGTCCTTCGTCTTCGCCGCAGTGTTACTTGGAGCGGCAGCGGCCTTTACTGGCTTCTTCAGCGCCTGCTTGGCAGCGGTTCCGGCCTTTGAGACAGCTTTGCCGGTCGCTTTGTTCGCCACCTTCTTGGCCGCCGGAGCTTTGGGCTTGGCGACCGCGGTCTTCACCGGCTTGGCGGCGACGGCTTTTTTCGTTGTGGTCTTGGCAGCCGCCTTCACCGGCTTGGCCGGCTTCTTCGCGCTTGCAGCGGACGAGCGTGCAGGTGCGGGCTTGGCGGCCTTGGCCTTGGTTGCAGAATTCTTAACGGTTTTTTTGGTTGTCGCCATGGATCGATCCACCATAGGGAGTTAGCCGATGCTGCATAGGAAACCGGAGGGGTGGCCGTGCTGTGATTCAGCTCTCGGGCAGCGGGCATTCTTGTGCCCTGATCTCTGCCGCTTTCGGTGGCCGCCTGACCGGCGGGGTCAACACTGTGAAACTGTCGTTGAAACTCTGTAAGACACAGAATGAAAAGCCTTTGATTGTAACACACTGGAAACCCTCACTCCCCTTGAGAAACGACCGTAACATCAGGCAACAGGTCGTACCAAAGCGGCAATTTTCATTCAGTCTCGACGCACATGGGGGCGAATGCCGGGATTTCCAGATCCAGCTCAAATTCATGCCCAGGAGACAGGCAGGCAAGGTGCTATCGGCGCACGCTCAAGCCCGGATCTCAATCGGACAAGTCGCGCTCGGCCGCCGCCCGAAGCTTCTCGAGGGTGGCGGAAATCTCGCGATACCGGTTGCGCGCCGCCTCATCCGGCAAGCCTGCGGCGGCCAGCTGGTCTTGCTCCGACCGCAGGATTTTCATTGTAGTCTGCCTTACCGCGCCGGCAAGCTCGCGCCGCGCCAGCTCGGGCTCGGACGGCGGCTCGGCCGCGACTTCGGCGATCAGCGCGTCGAGTGCGCCACCCAAGTCGCGCAATTGCTCGGTCAGCGCGGCGAAGCCTGCGCTGCCCGACACGGCCTGCGCGGCCTGCACGACCGCGCGCAGCATCTGCCCGTGGTCAGGCGAGCTGTGCGCGAGCATCTGCAAGGCTTGCTCGTCGAGGTCTCCGGCGAATTCCGGATGCGCGATCACTAGCCGCAACACCTTGCGCTCGAGCTCGATTGGCGGCTTGCGGCGCACCGCCGGCGGCGCGGATTTCATGAATTTGTTGCCGGAGGCCGGCTTGGCGATCTCGAACAGCGATTCGAGTTCCTGCGTCGTGCTGTCGGTGACCTGCGCGAGCTGCCGCAGCAGCTGCAGCCGCAGCGCCGAGGCCGGCATCGCCTGTATCAGTGGCTTGGCGTCGAACTGCGCGCGCGCGCGTCCTTCGGCCGTCGTCAGGTCCTTGTCTTCGGTGACAGTCGCGATCAGGAACTGAGACAACGGCGTCGCCTCGTGCACCATCTTCTCGAAGCCGTCGTTGCCGTATTCACGGATGTAGCTGTCGGGGTCGTGCTCGGTCGGCAGGAACAGGAATTTCAGTGTGCGGTTGTCCGTCGCATGCGGCAAACAGGCCTCCAGCGCGCGACGCGCAGCGCGCCTGCCGGCCGCATCGCCATCGAAGCTGAAGATCACCTGGTCGGTCTGCCGCAGCAGCTTCTGCACATGTACCGGCGTGCAGGCGGTGCCAAGCGTCGCGACCGCCTGCTCGAAGCCGAACTGCGCGAGCGCGACCACGTCCATGTAGCCCTCGGTGACCAGCACATAGCCCTTGTCGCGGATCGCCTGCCGCGCCTCGAACAGGCCGTACAGCTCGCTGCCCTTCTGGAACAGCGGCGTCTCCGGCGAGTTCAGGTATTTCGGCTCGCCCTTGTCGAGCACCCGGCCGCCGAAGCCGATCACCTGCCCCTTCGTGTTCCGGATCGGGAACATGATGCGGTCGCGGAAGCGGTCGTAGCGCTTGCGCGTGCTGCCTTCCTCGTCGCTCTTGTCGATCACGAGGCCGGCTTCGACCAGCGCCTCATTGTCGTAATCGGGGAAGACGCTGCGCAGGCTGTCCCAGGCATCTGGCGCGTAACCCACCCAGAATTTCGCGGCAATCTCGCCGGTCAGCCCGCGCCGTTTCAGGTAATCGATCGCATGGCGCGCGCCTCGCAATTGCTGGCGGTAGTAGTTGCAGGCCTGCGTCATCGCCTCCGACAGCGCGAGGCTCTTCGCCTGCACCTCGGCGCGCTGCGCCGGCGGCAAGCGGTCTTCCTGCTCGGGCACGGTCATGCCGACGTTCTGCGCGAGGTCCTTCACCGCCTCGACGAAGCCCATGCCGGAGAATTCCATCAGGAAGCCGATCGCGGTGCCATGCGCGCCGCAGCCGAAGCAGTGATAGAACTGTTTGGTCGGGCTGACCGTGAACGACGGCGACTTCTCGTTATGGAAGGGGCACAGCCCCATGAAGTTCGCGCCGCCCTTCTTCAGCTGAACATAGCGGCCAACCACGTCGACGATGTCGACGCGGTTCAGCAGGTCCTGAATGAAGTTCTGGGGTATCAAGGCGCGATCTTCGTGCGGAGAAGGTGCTCCGCCATCAGCTTACTTCGACAGCGCTGCCTTGACTTGCGCCGATACGGCGGTCATGTCGGCGCGGCCGGCCAGCTTCGGCTTCAGTACGCCCATCACCTTGCCCATGTCCTGAGGACCGGCGGCGCCGACCTGCGCAACGGCGGCGGCCACCTCGGCCTGCACCTCGGCTTCCGACATCTGTGCCGGCATGTAGGCCGACAGCACGACCATCTCGGCCTTCTCGATGTCGGCCAGGTCCTGCCGGCCGCCTGCCTCGAACTGGGTGATCGAATCCTTGCGCTGCTTGATCATCTTCTCGATCACGGCCAGCACCTGCTCATCGCTGAGTTCGATCCGCTCGTCGACTTCCTTCTGCTTGATCGCCGCGTTGATCAGGCGGATCGTGGCCAGCTTCTCGCTTTCCTTCGCGCGCATCGCGGCCTTCATGTCTTCGGAAATTTTTGCTTTGAGGCTCATCGGTTCTCCTGGAGCGTGTGGATGTTGGCGAGGTCCGCTGGCAAAGGCGCAGGCAAAACCCGGATCAAAAATACTAAAACCCGCTGCGGCAATACCGGAGCGGGTTCAGGTTCTGCGTCGCCTCACCGATTGGCGAGGCCGGCGATCAGTACAGCTTCTTCGGCAGCAGCTGGCTGCGGATGCGCTTGTAGTGGCGCTTCACGGCAGCCGCCTTCTTGCGCTTGCGCTCGGACGTCGGCTTTTCGTAGAACTCGCGCGCACGCAGCTCGGTCAGCAGACCGGTCTTTTCAATGGTGCGCTTGAAGCGACGGAGGGCAACTTCGAAGGGCTCGTTTTCTTTAAGACGGATAGTGGTCATGAATTGATCTGTATTCGTTGGATGACGCAGAGCCGGCGATTGTACCAGCGAAGCCAGACAAAAGGAAGCCCTGCAGAAATCCCCGTTTCCCGACCGGAATCCCTGCCATTTCGATATCAATACTGCATCATGCGGCCAAGCCGGCTGCCACGCCGGATGCCCAGGCCCATTGGAAGTTGTAGCCGCCCAGCCAGCCGGTCACATCGACCGCCTCGCCGATGAAATACAGGCCCGGCACCTGATTGACCATCATCGTCTGCTGCGACAAGGCGCGGGTATCGACGCCGCCCAGCGTGACTTCGGCCTTGCGATAGCCTTCCGAGCCGTTCGGCGTGATCGTCCAGCGATTCAGCGCATCGCCGAGCCGACGCAATTGCTTGTCCGGCAAGTCGGGCACGCGCGCATCCGGCTTGAAATCATTCGCGGCCAGCAGGCCATCGGCCAGCCGCGCCGGCAGGTATTGCGCAAGCCAGTTGCCCAGCGCCTTCTTGATCCGGGTCTTTTCGTCGACCAGCGTCTGCGCAACATCCAGCGCCGGCAGCAGGTTCAGCGTCAGCGCCATCCCTTCGCGCCAGTAACTGGAAATCTGCAGCACCGCCGGACCGGACAGGCCGCGATGCGTGAACAGCAGGTCTTCGCGGAAATGGCCGCGGGACTTTTTCTCGCCGGCCTCGATGTCGATCTCGAGCGAAATGCCGGCCATCGCAACAAAGCGCTCCCAACCGCCGGCATCGAAGGTCAGCGGCACCAGTCCCGGGCGCGGCTCGATCAGCGGCAAATGGAACTGCTTCGCGAGACGAAATGCAAAATCGGTCGCGCCGATTTTAGGAATCGACAGGCCCCCGGTCGCGATCACGACGCTGTCGGCGACAACCTCGCCCTGGTCAGTCGCGATACGGAAGCGCTCGCCTTCCATCGATACCGCCTTCACGCCCACCGGCATCCGCCACTGCACGCCGCCGGCATCGCACTCAGCCTTCAGCATCACGATGATGTCCTCGGCCGAACGGTCGCAGAACAATTGACCCTTGTGCTTTTCATGAAACGGTATGCGGTGCTTCTTCACCAGTGCAATGAAGTCCTGCGCGGTGTAGCGCGACAGCGCACTGCGGCAGAAATACGGGTTCTGGGACAGGTAGTTCTGCCAGTTCGCATCGACGTTCGTGAAATTGCAGCGACCGCCACCGGAGATGCGTATCTTCTCGGCCAGCTTCTCCGCGTGATCGATCAGCACCACACGCCGGCCACGCTGCCCCGCGACCGCTGCGCACATCATGCCGGCCGCGCCTGCGCCGATCACCGCGACATCAAAAGATTGCGCCATCGTTTCAGCGGCCCTGCCTGAGCTCGCGCGCCACCTGCAGGCAATGCTCGACCTGCTCCGCAATGGGCGCGGGCACGGGCTGCCGGCCCTGCAGGGCTTCCTTTATCCAGCCAGCGGTACTCTCTGCATCACTGGCCGCTGGCAGTGGCGGCATCTCATCGACCGGCTCCTGCCGTTCCACCAGGTGCGTAGCGACGCGATCATGGAACCAGGTGATCGCATTCGCGCGCTTCGCATTGGCCACGGTTTCGCCCTCGGTGCCGCGCATCAGGAACACGTCGCCGCGTGCCGGATCTGCCTCGGTCGAAAAATAATCGGTGAGCATCGTCAGGTATTCCGGATGCGTGTACGACACCAGCCGCAGCGCGGGTTGCGCGAACGGCTGCATGATCTTCACCAAGGTGTGCGTGGAATTGCGCAGGCCGAGCACTCGACGCAATTGCAGCAGCCGGTCGAGTTTTGGCGCGAGCGACGCTATCCTGATGAACGCAGGCTCGCGTTTTGCAAACGCATCCGCAACGCCTGTCGCATCATCGACAGGCCGTACGCCCATCGCGCTCAAGATCTCCGCCGTCGTCACCCGCCCCGGATCAGTGGCGACCCCATGCACCAGTACCGGTACGCCCTCGCGCGCGAGCAGCGACGCAAGCAAGGGCGTCAGGTTCGGCATCTGCCGCGATCCGTTGTAGCTGGGGATCACGACCGGGGCGAATTCACCCGATGGCGCCGGCAGCGCATCGAACGAGGCCTCCGCTGCCTCGAGAAAGCCGGCGATCTCGGCCACGGATTCGCCCTTGATGCGCATGCCGATCAGCAGTGCGCCCAGCTCGAGGTCAGAGACTTGTCCTTCAAGCATCGCGGAATAAACAGTGCGCGCGTCGTCGCGAGACATGTCGCGCGCGCCCTTCTTGCCACGACCGATTTCGCGGATGAAGGGAGCGGCGGGGAAAGAATTGAGTTGAAGCGTCATCCCGCAAGCTTACACTGATGAAGCACCAAAGGCTCATCGGCCACTTCCGCAGACCATCGCCCGTTCAGTCGTCACGGATGCCGACCCGGACGATCTTCAGGCTGTCTTCTTCCAGATCACCCCGCTTGGCAAGGCCGATCAGATAACGTTGCTGCCTGTCCGGCTCCAGCAAGCAGAACTTGATGAATCTCCGGAAGGCACCTTCTCCCCAGATGCGCATCGCGACGCTGAATTGCAGGGCCTCACCTGCATCAGGCATCCGGTTGACTTTCGACCAATTGCGCAAGGATGGCAGCAATGCCTGATCGCTGCCGCTGATCGATGTCTTGAACAGGATCGGCTCCATCGCCAACTCGCCGAGGGTGAGCCTGAGCGTTGGCTGCAGGCTTTCCAGCGCTGTCAGCTTTTCCATCAGCGGGCTGTCGAACAGTTGCGAAGCGCCATTCAGCAGGTCATCCAACCCCCGGATATCGAATGCAGGAATCTGCAAGGCATGCAGGTGCGGATGACTGATGATCGATTCCATCAGCGACAGGAAACTGTCGCAAGGCTCGCCACCATCACCGTCCAGCATCCAACCGTTACCTTTCAGGCTGAGTTCCGTCAGCGCGGTATTGGCCGCAATCGCTTCCAGCAGGCGATTCCTCACTTGCACTTCCGCGGGATCGCCCCGTAGCAGTGCCGATTTCACCAGCTCGATTTCGAGCTTTTCCAGTTGGTGGCTATCCCTGATCCATGCCTCGAGTTTCCTGCCAGGGTCGGCAAGATGGAAATCATCGAGAACCAGCGCTTTCACCTTCAGCAGCGAGAGATCGAGCGGATATTCATGCAAGCCGAAATGCACATGGTTCAGGTCCAGCGACTCCAGTTTCGAGTGAGATGACAGGAAAGTCGACCAAGCGTGCGGAGCGAAGCCGAACGGGCGGTAGCCGACCAATCGGAAGTAGCACAGCTCGCGAAAATTCCGGCCGATCACCTCGATCACCTGGGCCACATCGATGACTGATGGCTCGACAAGGATCTCCAGGCTTTGCAGCTTGCCCTCGTCCTTGAAGCAAGGGAGCAGGTCAGCCGGATCGATCACCTGGTCAAGATACAACTCCACCAGGTCCAGGCCATGCGCGCGCAGTCCTGCCGGAACATCGATCGCGATTCTTTCCTCGCAATCGAAAACACACAGGCTCAATTCCCGTCGCAACTCGGGGTCGCCGGGCACCAGCGCTCCCGCAATGGAATTCAAGCCTTGCTGTAATTGCTTTCGCGAGTAAGAGGCCGACAGGGATTGCCAGCCCGAGGCCTTTGCAATGCCGTCCAGTACGGGCTGATGACAGCGCTGCCCGTTGATGTGAGTGAAGCGATGACCGGCCTCGAATCCGAGCGCCTCCAGCGCGACAAGCTCGCCAGCGTCGAAATCACGGAAGTCGATGGAAAAATTCTGCCAGCCGCGCGTCTGTGCGACCTTGGCTGCCCTGTCGTACAGCCACCGGTCGCTCGCGTGCCGCCCTTCCAGGGCATGCGCCCTCGTCTGCCCGCCTTCGAGCAGCGTTCCTGCCTCGATACGCCGCACCAGCCGCACCCGTCGCGCCAGCTGCGCAGAGCAGCGCGCCACGCAAGCACGGGCACGCGCGTCCAGCCACTGGAACAACTCTGCATGAAGTTCTAGCGACAAGGTTTCCATGGCGGGCGATCGATCGATGAATTCGGCCGCGCGCATCGCTAGCGGTGGCCTGCCGGCATCGGCCGGATTGCGGCTGCTGGCATCAAACCCCGTGTCCGGCCTGCCACGCTTGCCCCATCCCGCCGCCTTGCTCGCTGCATCGGCCATCGTCCCCTCCCTTGAAAGGTCGATGAGTGCTCGTGGCTAGCTTTGAGTTTCAGGCAATTGAAAAATATCAGGCCGGGCGGTCATGCCTTTGCGACAAGGGCCCGCAATTCAGGGACACAGGAGCCGCAATGAGTGCCGCACTTCAGCTTCTGCTGAACGAACGACAGGGGATCTGCGTCGCCGGCATCAGCCAGTGCCGATTCGATTTCGGACTCTGCGATGTTGAAGCAGCTGCAGACGACCCTCCCGCGCTCCTTGAAGCCTTGCGGCGCCTGCGCTGTCGGCTGCAGCAGCAAGCGCCCCAATGCAGACACCGGATGACTGTCTTCAAGGAAGGCACGCAGCCAGCGCTCGGCAGCGACATCGCCCGCCAGCGCCACCGCAGCCAGCGCTCCATCGGCAACGCGGACTCGCCGCGACACCGCGCGCCGAGGGTCGTCGTAGCGCAGCACCTCGCCGTCGTCGAGTCCGAATTCATTCAGGATGGCGCTGACCTCGACTGCCTCCTCGCCAGCGGCCCGGAACAGCACGCCAGTCTTGTCGCGCCCGAACAGGGTGACGGACGCAAATGCGAAGTCCTGCATGCTGTCGCGCAGGCGACGCTGCAGCCGCAATGCGTCGTGCGGAGCTGCCCAGCCGAACGCGACAAAGCGCCATGGCATTTCGGCCTTCCTGACCGACACCGCCGCATGCTTGAGCTCCGGCTGTTTCGATACCGGGTCGAATGCAGGCGAGGTCAGGCCATTGACGCCGAACGAATCACGGCCGCCGACATACTCGTCGCCCCAGTGCATGGGAATGAATACCTGGCCGCTGCGCAGTTCATCGCTGGCCTGAACCGGCAGCACCTGCGCACCGCGCCGGCTCTGCACGCGGACCAGGTCGCCGTCGTTCAGGAAACGGTTGCGCATGTCATCGGCCGACATCAGCAGCACTGGTTCGGGCGCATGCGCAAACAATTGCGCTACCGTGCCGGTGCGGCTCATGCCATGCCACTGGTCGCGCAGGCGACCGGTGTTCAGGCGGAACGGGAAGCGCGCATCGATCTTGTCCGCGACGGGTTGATAAGTCGTATTCGCGAATTTTGCGCGTCCGCTCGCAGTCGGGAACACGCCGTCCTCATACAGGCGCTTGCGGCCCTCGCTCGCGCCTTCCGGGAAAGGCCAATGCTGCGGACCTTGCTCTCGCAACAGCGCATAGGACAGCCCGGTGATGTCGAGGTCGCGGCCGCGCGTCGACTCGCGGTGTTCGTTCCATACCTGCTCGGCCGATTCAAACGGGAACAAGGTCTTCGCACGCGCCTGTATCGCCTCGATACGACGGGCGATGTCGATCACGATCTCCCAATCATGCCTGGCCTGCCCCGGCTTTGGCAGTACCGGGTTCACGCACGTGATGCGGCGCTCTGAATTGGTGACCGTGCCTTCCTTCTCGCCCCAGCTGGTCGCCGGCAGAAGCACATCGGCGAAGGCCGCAGTGGCCGTGCTCGCATACGCTTCCTGCACAATCACCAGCTCGGCCTTCTGCAAGGCCTCGCGCACCAGCTTCTGCTCCGGCAGCGACTGCGCGGGATTCGTGCAGGCGATCCACAGCACCTTGATCTCGCCATTGCGCACCGCTTCGAACATCTCGATCGCGGTCTTGCCCGGCGTCGAGGGCACGTCATCGATGCCCCACAGCCGAGCGACTTCGGCGCGATGTTCCGGGTTGGCCATGTCGCGATGCGCTGACAGCAAGTTCGCAAGACCGCCGACTTCGCGGCCACCCATCGCATTCGGCTGCCCGGTCAATGAGAATGGCCCTGCGCCGGGCTTGCCGATCTGGCGCGTGGCCAGATGCAGGTTGATCAGCGCCGCATTTTTTGCGGTGCCTTGCGTGCTCTGGTTCAGCCCCTGGCAATACAGCGACAGCGCCGCCTTCGCGTTGCCGAACCAGCGAGCGGCCGTAACGAGGTCTTCCTCGCGTATGCCGCAGGTCTGTGCGACGAAGGCCGGCGTGTAATCGCGCACCGTCGCCTTCAGCGCGTCAAAGCCCTCAGTGTGCTGCGCGATGAAGTCCATGTCGACCAGCCCGTCCCACAGGCACAGGTGCAGCATGCCGTTAAACAGGGCTACATCGGTGCCGGGCAGAATCGGCAGGAACAGGTCGGCGTCGCGCGCGGTGTCGGTGCGGCGCGGATCGGCGACGATGATTTTCAGGTCGGGATTGTTCTTTCGCGCATCTTCGATGCGGCGGTACAGGATCGGATGCGCATACGCGGTGTTCGATCCGGCAATGAAGATCAGGTCCGCATGGTCGATATCTTCATAACAGGACGGCGGCGCATCGGCGCCCAGCGTCTGCTTGTAGCCGGCGACCGCGCTCGACATGCACAGCCGCGAATTGGTGTCGATATTGTTCGTGCCCAGCAAGCCTTTCGCGAGCTTGTTGAACACATAGTAATCCTCGGTCAGCAGCTGGCCGGATACATAAATGCCTATGCTGTCCGGGCCGTGCCGGTCGATGCTCTCTGCGATGCGGCGCGCGACGAACTCCGCCGCATGCTCCCATGACGCATCGCTGCGCTCGTCGCCGCGCGCTTCCCTGAGCCTGGGCGCGAGCAGACGCACCTGCTGCTGCAATGCCGGCTGCATCGTAAGGTGCAGCGTGCTGCCCTTCGTGCACAGTCGGCCGAAATTGGCCGGATGGTCCGGATCGCCGCGCACCGCCGTGATGGTTTCACCATCGGTGGTGGCGATCACGCCGCAGCCGGTGCCGCAGTAACAGCAGGTGGTCTTGACTTCGTTCATGCGGCCCTGACCTCGGCCACGTTCAGTTCATTCAATTCGTTCAGGTCGAGGAAGACCTTGCCGTCCTCGATCTTCACGCTGAAGCGCTGCGTGCAGCCTTCGTCCGGCGTCGCCGCGCAGCCGGTGGGCAGCTCGATGTTCCAGTTGTGCAGCGGGCACGCGACGCGTTCGCCGAACACGATGCCCTGCGACAGCGGGCCGCCCTTGTGCGGGCATTTGTCGAGCAGCGCGAATACCTTGTCTTCGCTGTTGCGGAAGACAGCGACGTCCGTCGCATTGGCACGGTTGACGACGCGCGCGCCGAGCACCGGGATGTCGGCGATGGCGCAGATGGGTTTCCATTGGTGTTTCATGATCAGGCCTTGTATTTCTATCTCGGGCATTAAGGAAAGACGCTGGATCCCGGCCTGCGCCGGGATGACAGTTTTGAGGACGGAGGGCTTTTCAATCGTCACCCCGGCGCAGGCCGGGGTCCGGCGCCTTTTATAAAAACGGGATCAGACCGTGAGCGCCGCAAACTGCCGCGCATCCACATGCGCCTTGTCGAACTCATGCCACGGGTCCGGCTCGCCATCGAGCGCGAACAGCAGTCGCTCGTACAGCGCGCGCCGCCCTTCGTGGTCTTCGAGGATCGCTTTCTTCACATGATCGAGTCCGACGCGCGACACGTAATGCACGGTGCGCTCCAGATACCAGCCCTGCTCGCGATACAGCTGCAGGAAAGCGCCCGCGTATTCGAGCACTTCCTCATGCGTCTTCAGCTTGCACAGGAACTGCGCGACCTCGGTCTTGATGCCGCCGTTGCCGGCCACATAAATCTCCCAGCCGGAATCGACGCCGATCACGCCGACGTCCTTGATGCCGGCCTCGGCGCAGTTGCGCGGGCAGCCGGACACCGCGAGCTTCACCTTGTGCGGCGCATACATGCGCGCCAGCTGGCGCTCCAGCTGCTGGCCCATCAGCGTCGAGTTCTGTGTGCCGAAGCGGCACCATTCGGAGCCGACGCAAGTCTTCACCGTGCGCAGGCCCTTCGCATACGCAAGGCCGCAGGGCATGCCGAGGTCCTGCCATACCGCCGGCAGGTCGGCCTTCTTCACGCCGAGCAAATCAATCCGCTGGCCGCCGGTGACTTTCACGGTCGGGATCTGGTACTTGTCCACCACGTCGGCTATGCGACGCAATTCGGACGCATTGGTCTCGCCGCCCCACATGCGCGGGATCACCGAGTAGGTGCCGTCTTTCTGGATGTTCGCGTGCGAGCGTTCGTTGATGAAGCGCGACTGCGGATCATCCTTCGCCTCGTGCGGCCAGGTCGAGAGCAGGTAATAGTTCAGCGCGGGACGGCAGCTGGTGCAGCCATTCGGCGTGCGCCATTCCATGAACTTCATCACGTCCGGGATCGTCAGCAGCTTCTGCGCGCGTATCGTGTCGCGCACTTCCTGGTGCGTGTGATCGGTGCAGGCACACATCGGCTTGGTCTTTGGCGTGGCCGAGTAATCGCCGCCGGCGGTCGCGACCAGGATCTGCTCCACCAGGCCAGTGCAGGAACCGCAGGAAGCAGAAGCCTTCGTGTGCTTCTTCACGTCGTCCAGCGTGAACAGGCCCTTTTCCTTGATCGCCTTCACGATCGTGCCCTTGCACACGCCATTGCAGCCGCAGACTTCGGCGGTGTCCGGCATGTTCGCGGCCTGGTTGAAGCCTTCATGACCAACGTCGCCCGGACGGCCGAGGTTGGCCTCGCCGAACATCAGCGAATCGCGGATCTCGCCGATGTCCTTGCCTTCGCGCAGCAGGCGGAAATACCAGCTGCCGTCGACGGTGTCGCCGTACAGGCAGGCGCCGACCAGCTTGTCGTCGCGGATCACCAGTTTCTTGTAGACGCCGCCGATCGGGTCGGACAGCATGATCTCTTCGGTGCCTTCGCCGCCCATGAATTCGCCGGCGGAGAACAGGTCGATGCCGGTCACTTTCAGTTTGGTCGACGTGACCGAGCCCTGATAACGACCGATGCCGAAATTCGCGAGGTGGTTCGCGGCGACCTTCGCCATTTCAAACAGCGGAGCGACCAGGCCATACGCGATGCCGCGATGGTTAACGCATTCGCCGACGGCGTAAACGCGCGGATCAAAGGTCTGCATCGTGTCGTTGACCACGATGCCGCGATTGCAATGGATGCCAGCGGACTCGGCCAGCGCCGTGTTCGGACGGATGCCGACGGCCATCACGACCAGGTCGGCCGGCAGCTCGCTGCCATCGGTGAAGCGAATCGCCTTCACATGGCCGTCGTCGTCGCCGATCAGTTCTTGCGTATTCTTTTCGAGCAGGAAGGAGAGACCGCGATCTTCCAGCGATTTCTGCAGCATCTTCGCAGCCGTCTTGTCGAGCTGGCGCTCCATCAGCCACGCCGGCAGGTGCACCACCGTCACGTCCATGCCGCGCAGCTTCAGGCCGTTCGCGGCTTCGAGGCCGAGCAGGCCGCCGCCGATCACGATCGCATGCTTCTTCGCCTGCGCGGTGTCGATCATCCTGTTGGTGTCCGCGATGTCGCGGTAGCCGATCACGCCTTTCAGCTCCTTGCCGGGCACCGGCAGCATGAAAGGATTCGATCCGGTCGCCAGCAGCAGACGGTCATATTCTGCGGTGGTGCCGTCTTCGGCGATCACGACGCGCTTCGCGCGATCGATGGTCACGATCTTCTTGCCGACGTGCAGGGTGATGTGGTTATCCGCATACCAGTCATAATCGTTCAGGATAATGTCCTGCACGGTCTGCTCGCCGGCCAGCACCGGTGACAACAGGATGCGATTGTAGTTCGGATGAGGTTCCGCGCCGAATACAGTGATGTCATAGACATCGGGCGCGATCTTGATGATTTCTTCGAGTGTGCGCACTCCGGCCATGCCGTTGCCGACCATGACCAATTTCAGCTTCTTCATTAAAGCTCCTGCGGTTACCGGCTTCGCCATTAAAGCCGTCTGATTCAATTCGCATCTTCTTTAGCAAGAGCGGTGCCAGATGAATTCGCGGTTTTTCGCGCGCATTCGCACCATGAAAAGGAAACGCATCACGATTGCGCACCATCGGCGTGCGCCTTGATAAATGAATCATGAAAACCGATGCGTTTGCACGCATAAGGCTCATGAATTGCTTCAAAACGATTGGCACACCGTTTGCAATAGCGAAGGCTCGAATCACTCAAGGCAACGGAGCCATGAACAAAACATCATTCTGGAAAGCCGGGCACGCACCGACGCTGCTCGCATCATTCTTCTACTTTGATCTGAGCTTCATGGTGTGGGTGCTGCTCGGCCCGCTCGCAGTCCAGATCTCCACCGACCTTCAGCTGACGCCCGCGCAAAAGGGACTGATGGTTGCCACGCCGCTGCTGGCCGGCGCACTGCTGCGCATCGTGATGGGCGTGCTGGTCGATCACCTGAAGCCGAAAAAGGCGGGACTGATCGGACAAATCGTCGTGATCGCCAGCCTGCTGTGGGCCTGGCTCGGTGAACTGTCCAGCTTCAATCATCTGCTGACGCTCGGCGTTTTCCTTGGCGTCGCCGGCTCCGCATTCGCCGTCGCGTTGCCGCTGGCCTCGCGCTGGTATCCGCCGGAGCATCAGGGCACCGCGCTGGGCATCGCCGGCGCCGGCAATTCCGGCACCGCATTCGCCGCGCTGTTCGCGCCGGGACTCGCGATCGCGTTCGGCTGGCAGAACGTGTTCGGGCTGTGCCTGATCCCGCTGGCGGTCGCACTCGCTGTCTACCTGATCTTCGCGAAGGATGCACCGACCGCGCCGCCGCCGAAATCGCTGGCCGAATACCTGAAGGTATTGAAGGACAAGGATGCGTGGTGGTTCATGTTCTTCTACGCGGTGACTTTCGGCGGCTTCTCCGGCCTCGCTTCGTCGCTGACCATCTATTTCAATACGCAGTACGGACTCGCGCCGACGACCGCCGGCTATTTCACCGCTGCCTGCGTGTTTGCCGGTTCGCTGGTGCGACCGCTCGGCGGCCGACTGGCTGACCGCATCGGCGGCATTCGCACCTTGTCGACGATGTACCTGTTCGCGGCGATCTTCCTGTTCATCGCCAGCATGGGCCTGCAGTCGGCCAGCTCTGCGGTAGTCGTGTTCGTACTGGCGATGCTGGCACTGGGTACCGGCAACGGCGCAGTATTCCAGCTGGTGCCGCAACGCTTTCGCAAGGAGATCGGCACGATGACGGGCCTGGTCGGCATGGCCGGCGGCGTCGGCGGCTTCTATCTGGCCTCGAGCATGGGCTATTCGAAGCAGATCACCGGCAGCTATCAATTGGGACTGACGATCTTCGCATCGCTGGCGGTGCTGGCGCTGGTCGGCTTGTCGTCGGTGAAGGCACGCTGGCGCACGACCTGGGGCAGCGCGGCGATGACGGCGGCGAAGATCTGACGC
>JACCDH011260183.1_pt1 | contig 17165 bp, 17 predicted proteins | sample 7442481 | NCBI WGS metagenome assembly JACCDH01 (sample SAMN15323433, study PRJNA562643) | freshwater metagenome | isolation source: river surface water | place: USA:Blue River Watershed | collected 2017-08-15
GAAGCAATTTCTGGAGTTGCATACGTACAACCAGGGATATTTCCATAGTCTAATGCCTCAACATGTAAACCTGCAATTTTTTCCACACATAAAATTCCTTCTGCCGAAGCCACGTGAGCTAACGCTTGTCCTGGAGTTACATCACCAATGGCGTAATAACCAGGAACGTTTGTTTGATAATATGCGTTTACTAAAATTTTATCTCTATCGGTAGCAATACCCGTTTCTTCTAATCCGATGTTTTCGATATTGGTTTTAATGCCAACCGCTGATAATAAGATATCGGCTTCTAAAACTTCTTCTCCTTTTGCTGTTTTTACGAAGGCTTTTACTCCGTTTCCAGAAGTATCAATACGCTCTACAGAAGCATTGGTCATAATTGAAACGCCTGCTTTTTTCATAGAACGTTCCATTTGTTTTGAAATGTCTTCGTCTTCAACTGGCACGATGTTCGGCATGAATTCAACAATCGTAACTTCGGTACCCATTGCATTATAGAAATGCGCAAATTCTACTCCAATTGCTCCCGAACCCACTACAATCATCTTCTTCGGTTGTTCTGGTAACGTCATGGCTTGGCGGTAACCAATTACTTTTTTACCATCTTGTGGCAAGTTAGGCAATTCGCGAGAACGTGCTCCTGTTGCTATGATGATATGATCTGCAGTATATTCGGTTACTTTGCCATCTGCAGCAGTTACGTCTACTTTTTTGCCTGGTTTTATTTTCCCAAAACCATCAATCACGTCGATTTTATTCTTCTTCATTAAAAACTGAACGCCTTTACTCATTCCATCGGCTACATCACGCGAACGTTTTACAACAGCGTTGAAGTCTTTGTCAAAGTCTTTTACGGTTAATCCATAATCTGAAGCATGTTTTAGGTAATCAAAAACTTGAGCCGATTTTAATAAAGCTTTCGTTGGGATACATCCCCAATTCAAACAAATTCCACCCAAATTTTCTTTTTCAATAACGGCTACTTTGAAGCCTAATTGCGATGCTCTAATAGCAGTTACATAACCACCAGGACCACTTCCTAAAACTATGATATCGTATTTCATTAGTATAAAGTTTTTCAGTTTTATTTATAAGTTGCGAATTTAAGGAATTATTTTTTATGTTGTAACGCAAAGTTCGCAAAGTTTTACGCAAAGAAATGCAAAGTGAATCTGTAATCTTAACCAAAGAACAAAAGGAAAGCAGAAGGAACACAAAAGTTCAATCTGAGTTATCCGTGTTCTAAAACTTGAAACCTGAAACTTAAAACCTGAAACTTGAAACCTGAAACCTGAAACTTGAAACCAAAAACTAATCCACCTCTACCGCAAACTGCGAATCATATAGTTTTCTATAAAAGCCTTCGGGTTGTGCTAATAATTCTTGATGCGTACCTTGTTCTACAATTTGACCTTTGTCCATTACAATAATTTTACTGGCATTAACAATGGTTGCCAAACGGTGCGCAATCACAATCGAGGTTCGGTCTTTGGTAATGGTTTCGGTTGCTTTTTGTATTAATTCTTCCGAATGTGTGTCAATAGAAGAGGTAGCTTCGTCTAAAATTAAGATACTAGGATTACTTACATAAGCTCTCAAAAAAGCAATCAATTGGCGTTGGCCTGAAGAAAGCATGACCCCGCGTTCTTTTACATTATAATCATAACCTTCGGGTAACGACATGATGAAATCGTGAACGCCTATTTTCTTTGCAGCAACAATAACTTCTTCTCGACTGATGCTTTCATTGTGCAAGGTAATATTGTTATAAATACTATCCGAAAATAAAAATACATCTTGAAGTACAATGGCTATTTGCTTACGAAGACTTTCTAACGTATAGTTGTTAATGTTTCGGTCATCAATCGTAATTGTGCCCGAATTAATTTCGTAAAAACGATTCAATAAATTAATTATAGTGGATTTTCCAGCGCCTGTACTTCCTACAATTGCAATGGTTTCACCAGGGTTCACTTTAAGATTGATTCCTTTTAAAACCTCTTCATTTTTAACGTAACTAAAACGCACGTCTTTTAATTCGATAGTTCCTTTAAAATGAGTGGCTACTACGGTGCCGTTATCTTGCACATGGTCTTCGGTATCTAAAATTTCAAAAACTCGATCGGCTGCTACAATTCCCATTTGCATCACGTTAAATTTATCCGCAATTTGACGTAATGGATTGAACAGCATATTAATTAGCATCGTATAGGCAAATAAATCTCCAATGCTGCTATGATTTGCACCACTAATTATTGATATTCCTGCCGAATAAACGATAGCGCCAAGAGTTAAAGACGAAACAATATCGGCAATAGGGAAGAAGATGGAGTTGTACAAAATGTTTTTCAACCAAGCGACATTGTGTTTTTGATTGATTACTTTAAATTTTTCCAATTCAATATCTTCACGATTGAATAATTGCACGATTTTCATTCCGGTTAAGCGTTCCTGAACAAAAGTGTTTAGATTAGCTACTTCATTTCGAACGTCATTAAACGCTACTTTCATCTTCTTTTGAAAAATATCGGTAGCAACTAATAAAACAGGCATGGCAGCTAAAACAATGAGCGATAATTTCCAGTTCATGAAGAACATAATGCCTAAAATTACGATCATTTTCAACACGTCACTCACAATCATGAACAACCCTTGACTGAAAATACTAGCAATAGATTCAATATCGGATACCGAACGCGTGACTAATTTTCCCACAGGTTCCATATCAAAATACTTCATTTTAAAGGAAGTAATGTGTTTAAATAGTTTGTCTCTTATATCTCTAATAATGTCTTGACCTAACCAGTTGGCCCAATAGGTAAAATAAAATTGAGCCAAAACTTCAAGTAATAAAACTACAGCCATGATGACCACATATACAAGCAATCCGTTTTTGTCTTCGGGTTTTATATATTCGTCAACGGTTTGTTTCAATAAATAGGGTCGTGCAGCAGCGAAAATTGAAAGTAATATTGCCCAAACAATTACCCAATTGAACCTTCTTTGATAAGGTTTTGCGTAGTGTAATACTTTTTTAAGTGAATTGGATTTGATGAGCTTCATTTATCTTTTTTCTATATTCTGTGTTCTATTTTCTAAAATCTATTTTCTCTCCTCTATATAAGGATACGCCACATTAACTAAGTACAATCCGTGTGCTGGAACTGAAAATCCTGCTTTTCCTCGGTCTTTGCTTTCGATAATCGTTCTTAAATCTGCAACCTCAATTTTTCCTAGACCGATATTCACCATGGTTCCTACAATGGCTCGTACCATATTGCGTAAAAATCGATCAGCAGTGATGGTAAAGATAAGCTGATTTCCCGATTGTTTCCAATGCGCTTCTGATATTTTACAATTAAATGTATTTACATCGGTATGTACTTTGGAAAAGCATTCAAAATCGATGTATTCAAACAAAATTTTACAAGATTCATTCATTTTTTCCAAATCTAATGGAAGGGAATGGTACCAACTACCCTCGGCTATAAATGCGTCTTTAAAAGTGTGAATATAGTATTCGTAGGTTCTTGAAGTGGCATCAAAACGCGCATGAGCTTCATCTGCTACTTTAAAAATACGATATACTACAATTGAAGGCGGTAAAAAAGAATTCAGTTTGTGCGACCAATAATCGGATTCTAATTCTAATTCTGTATCAAAATGAGCATACATTTCTTTTGCGTGAACGCCTGAGTCGGTTCTTCCGGCACCTACTATAGTAATTTTCTCACGAAATAGGGTAGAAAGCGCCTGTTCCAAAGTTTCTTGTACCGATGCTGCATCAGGTTGACTCTGAAATCCGTGGAAGTTTTTTCCGTTGTAAGCAAATTCTATGAAATATCTCAAAATATAGTATTCAGTTTCGCAAATTTACAAAATTCAAAAGTAATGTTTCATTCAATTTCTAATAATAAAAACTTAATTTTGTTTCATGAAGAAAATCTTACTGCTTTCTGACACACACAGTCATATTGACGATGTTATTTTAAAATATGCCAACCAAGCCGATGAAGTTTGGCATGCGGGCGATATTGGTGATTTAGCAGTGACTGATGCGCTTAAGAAAGTAAAGCCCCTGCGCGCTGTTTATGGTAATATTGATGATGACAAAGCCCGTATGGAATTTCCGTTGAATAATCGGTTTTTTTGTGAAGGGGTAGACGTTTGGATTACGCATATTGGTGGTTATCCTGATAAATATAATCAAGCAATTCGTGAAGAAATTACTAAAAACCCACCCAAGCTATTCATTTGCGGTCATTCGCACATTCTAAAGGTACAATTTGATAAGAAGTTGAATTTATTGCACATGAATCCTGGTGCTTGCGGTAAATATGGTTTTCATCAAGTGCGCACTATGTTGCGTTTTGAAATTGAAGGCGATATAATTCAGGGTTTAGAAGTGATTGAACTGGGGAAAAAGTAGTGGTCAGTGTTCAGTCGCAGTGTTCAGTCTAAATAAACAAAAAAATCCGAAACTTTCGCTTCGGATTTTTTCTTCGCACTAATAAACTAAGATGATAGGTTTATCGTAATCGATCCACAGATTTTACGAGATCTTCGTCCTTTTTTATTGCCTTGTTTGCCAAGACTAATAAAACGATAGAAATAGCAGGAAGAAACATCCCAATACCCTTCTCTGAAACCATGGTTTCTCCGGATAAGTTTAGCGAGCGATACACAAAAAATCCTAGTAAAATAAAGTTAAATATCATGGTCAATCTGTTGAATACAAATTGATTTTGTCTCTTTTTAAAACTAAAAATACTAATAATTGTAAGTAAAGTAACCAAACCGAATAGCGATAAATACAATGCTGAAGTAGTAATAAAAACTGCAGTTGCTTGATTATCAGTTTTTAACGTCCACAATTCAAAAACAAAAGGCAACGCACCAGTGGCTATTGCACTAAGCGCCATATAAAGTGATTGAATACGTTGTAGCATGTTATTGATTTTTTAGTGAAACAAAAATAGTATTTCTTTTTTATTTAAACTATTGTTATTTCCAAATTTATTCGTACTATTGCAGCGTATTATTCGTAAGTACTTCATTCTACGACATCTTACATTGCAAAAAAAATCTTAACATTTTTTGTTTTTAATCAACCAAACATTTTATTCAAAATATATCCATGTTCGATATTGAAGTATTAAAAGAGATGAAACTCTCTGATTTGCAAGAAATTGCAAAAGTAGCTAAGATCAATAAATACCGATCTTTAAAAAAAGACGATTTGGTCTATCAAATTTTAGATTTACAGGCCGCAAAGCCAGAAGTTATAAAAGCTGAAATTCCTGCTACGGAACAACCTAAAGAAAAAAGAGCGCGTATTGCTCCTAAAAAGGAAACCATTAAGGCACCACAAATTAAAAAAGATTTGTTTTCACAACCGATGAAAGACTTTACTGCAGCACCTGAGCAAGCAAACAATGCTCCAATTACTGAAGAAAAGATTGCTGAAGTTAAGGAAGTTACACCAAGTGTTGCGTCTAAATTGCCTCGTAAAGATTTCAAAAATAAGAAGCCATTACCACAAGCAAAAATTCCTGCAGAAGCTACAACTGATCCATCAGTTACAGAAACTGTTTCGGAACCAACACAAAACGAAAAAAATTCGGCAAAAAATCCAAATTATAAAGCCAATCAAAACAATCCTAATCATCCAGACTATAAAAAGAATGTGGTTAGTGAAGGAGGCAATGGAAACGGTAATAAAAATCTGCATCAAAATAAAAAGCAAAATTTTAGAGAACCCGATTATGAATTCGATGGAATCATTGAAAGTGAAGGGGTTTTAGAAATGATGCCCGATGGTTATGGTTTTTTACGTTCGTCTGATTATAACTATTTAGCGTCTCCTGATGATATTTATTTATCAACTTCGCAAATTCGTTTATTCGGATTAAAAACAGGAGATACCGTAAAAGGTGTGGTGCGTCCTCCAAAGGAAGGTGAAAAATATTTCCCATTAGTAAAAGTTTTAAAAATAAACGGTCACGATCCACAAGTGGTAAGAGATCGAATTTCATTTGAACATTTAACACCGGTTTTTCCAACTGAAAAATTTAACTTAGCCGATAGAAATAGTACTATTTCGACGCGTATAATTGATTTGTTTTCGCCTATTGGAAAAGGACAACGTGGAATGATTGTTGCTCAACCAAAAACGGGTAAAACGATGTTGTTGAAAGATGTTGCTAATGCCATTGCAGCAAATCATCCAGAAGTGTACTTAATTGTATTATTGATTGATGAACGCCCAGAAGAAGTTACTGATATGCAACGTAGTGTTCGTGGTGAAGTAATAGCTTCTACTTTTGATAGAGAGCCTCAAGAGCACGTTAAGATTGCGAATATCGTTTTAGAAAAAGCAAAACGTTTAGTAGAATGTGGTCATGATGTGGTCATTTTATTAGATTCAATTACACGTTTAGCAAGAGCTTACAATACAGTACAACCCGCCTCTGGAAAAATATTGAGTGGTGGTGTTGATGCTAATGCGTTGCAAAAACCAAAACGTTTCTTTGGAGCGGCTCGTAATGTAGAAAACGGCGGTTCTTTGAGCATCATTGCTACAGCATTAACCGAAACGGGTTCAAAAATGGACGAAGTAATCTTTGAAGAATTCAAAGGAACAGGTAATATGGAATTACAGTTGGATAGAAGAATTGCTAACAAACGTATTTTCCCTGCAATCGACTTAGTATCTTCAAGTACGCGTCGCGATGATTTATTACTAGACGAAAATACCATTCATAGAATGTGGATCATGCGTAAATATCTTGCCGATATGAATCCAGTAGAAGCGATGGATTTTATTCACGACCGATTTAAGAAAACCCGAAACAACGAAGAATTTTTAATTTCGATGAATCAATAAATAAAAAAACTCCGATGAAAATCGGAGTTTTTTTATTTTAAGCGTTCTAAGATCCCTTTTCGTTTTACAATATTCTTGTAGTCCCACTGAATTGATTTAGCTTTTTGAAGCCAATTTTCTATGTCAGTACTATTGATTTCATCTACACAATTATAAAAAATAGATGCATCTTGAAATTTAGCTCCTAACACATTTAGTTTTTCTTCTTCAAACGATTTTCCGCTCCAAAACATCAATCGTATGCCTTTCTTTTGTTTACTATAACCCACAATCGGATTTCCTTCCAAAAACCAAACCGGATGTGCGTGCCAGATTTTATTTTCAGCATCATCCAAATGTAAATCGATTTCTTTTGCCAATAGATTACAAATCAACTGATCTTCTGTTGATTGAGAGTTATTGTATTCTGAGATTTCTGAATTCATATGAAAGTTGTTTCAATCAAATGTAATAAAAAACTCCGAGAAGTATCGAAGTCTTTAATTCTATTTTACAAAACAGATATTATAAATAAAGTAATTTCTAAAATCCGAAAATCTAAAAATCCGAACATCAAAATTAAAACCCGTTAACAATTGCCAAAAAGTCGTCTGCTTTTAGTGCAGCACCACCAATTAATCCGCCATCAACATCAGGTTTTGAGAAGATTTCTTTAGCGTTATCTGGTTTAACACTACCGCCGTATAAAATGGTTAAGTTATCGGCAACGTCAAATCCGTAAACTTTTTCTACTAAAGTACGAATGAATTTATGCATTTCTTGCGCTTGTTCTGGAGAGGCAGTTTCACCTGTTCCGATAGCCCATACAGGTTCGTAAGCCAATACAATATTTGCCCAATCTTTCTTTTCAATATGAAACAATCCATCATGTAATTGGTTTTCAACAATATTAAAATGGTTGTTGGTTTGACGGTCTTTCAATTCTTCACCAAAGCAAAAAATTACACGCATATCATGTTTTAAAGCAGTATTTACTTTGTCAGCTAACAATGCATCGGTTTCATGAAAATATGCACGTCTTTCACTGTGACCTAAAATTACGGTTTGCACACCAATATCGGTTAACATTGAAGCGGCAATTTCGCCAGTAAATGCGCCACCTTCTGCCTGATGCATGTTTTGTGCGGCTACAGTAATTCCTTTTCCATTGGTGTACTCAACCGCTTTTGACAAATTGACAAAAGTAGGAGCTACAATAATTTCAGTTGTAGTATTTGATTTCTTAGCGATAATTTCTTCCAATAATGCAACGGTCTCTTTTTGTGTTTTGTGCATTTTCCAGTTTCCTGCAACGATGTTTTTTCTCATTATTATTTAAATTAATTTGTATTATCTGATTTTAGTAAATTATAACTAAAAAACCTTATTTATTTTATTTTTTATACTATCACTATAATAAAGCAATCCTTCCAAATGTCTTTTGTCAATTTCCATAAAATATTTTGGTTCATTAGCTTCATCAAAAATTTTTCTTCCAAATTTAATTGGTGTTCTTTTATCTTCGTTTGAATGTATAATTAAGACAGGTTTATAGTTTTTCTTTATTTCTTTTTCTGCTCTTATGCCATCGTAAACTATATTTGCTATAAAACCTGCTGTATAAACCGCTTCTTTTCTATGCGAATAAAAAGCTCCTTCGATAACTATTCCTTCAATATCATTTTGCCTATTTGAACCTACTACAGACGCTAAATAACCACCATAAGATTGCCCTAAAAGGATTATTTTTTTGTCCTTAAATTCTGGATTGTTTTTAATAAAATCTAATGCGGAATAAGCATCAGTTAAAACAGTTTTTCTAGTTGCTTTTCCTTCCGAAAACCCATATCCACTATAATCGAAAGTATATACCTGATAACCTTTTTCAGCAAATTTAGTCATCAAAGGAAAATGGTAAGCTATAACATTACCTCCACTTCCGTGAAAATGTAAAAAAAGTAAATCTTCTCTAATATTGTTTTTTGGAGTTAATAATATCCCTGATAAATTATTACCTGATTTGCTTTTAAAATCTAAAGGTTTAATATTAATTGTTTTAAGTAATTTAACCGTATCCTTATATATATTTATATTAGAATTTAGACTATCATGCTTAACAATAAAATATTCTTCATTCAAAGTGTATCCATTTAATTTGTGAAAACTTGAATTTTCTAATTTTACTGCTCTATGAAATGTACTACTAAATTGACAAGAATTTAATAATGGCATTAATATTAAAATTATAATACACGATTTAATATTTATTTTCATAGATTGGAAAATTTTATTTTAACGATTCCAAAACTTCAAATAATCTCTTGTCATCAGCTTCAATGACTTTGTAAAGCGCTATTTTACCTTTTTTATCCACCACCATGTATCTAGGAATCCAATCTAAGTTGATTGATTTTCCAAAAACACCTTTCATTCCGTCGGCAGTTAAATAGTGCTCTCCTCTAACTTCATATTTTTCTATACCTTTCAACCAAGATTCATAGGATTTATCCATAGAGATGAACAAGAAAGTAACCTCTTGATTTTTTTCTTGTAATTCTTTTACTTTTGGCATTCCTTTTACACAGTCTGAACACCAAGAAGCCCAAACATCGATTACAATGGTTGTTCCTTCGTATTTTTTTAGAATTTCTGCAAAAGTTATCGGTTTATTTTCGGTAGTAACCATTAAGTTTTCTAAACCTTCTTTTTTAAAACTAGTTTCTTCTTTTTGAGCACATCCTAAAGTGCTGATAAGCATTGTTGCTAAAACAAATATTTTTTTCATAGTTTATTTTTTTAATTCTGAAAATGGTTTTTTAATTAACTTTTTGAATTCAATTCCGTTGAATTTATTATCATTGATTCCATCGTAGTACTTGAATTCGTTACCATTCCATAAATATTTTACGCCAGGCGTATCTCTTCCTGAGCCCAATTCGGTCCAAAAAGGAATAATATCGATTAATTTATAAGGAAATTTAGTACCAGCAAACTCAAAGAAAGTCGGAATTTTCTCTGGCTCTTCGTTCATAAAAATGACATAAACAGGAGGGAAGTTCTTGTCTTTTTTGCGCATTTCGTTCAATTCTTTTGCAGTTTCCATACAATGGTCACAGCCTGGAACAAAGTAGCACAAAATCTTTTTGTTGGTATCGATTCCTGGAAAAAACTTCTCGTAACCCGATTTCACTTTTTTAGGAGCATCTTCCGTTTTCTTTTCTTCCACTTTTGATACCGTATCTTTTGCGATTTCTATTTTTGTAGTTTCGGAAGTAATTATGGTACTCGAATCGGGTAAAACCCCTAAATTTTCTTGAGGTTCACTAATAGGTTCATCAATTACTTCGGTTGTAGGACGAATTGGAGCCAACATAAATAAACCCAAAATACAGCCTAACACAATTGAGTTTAAAAGCCAAAAGTTTGATTTTCCATCTGTTGGTACTAATTTTAAAAGCCAAAATAACAAACCAATAGCAATGATGTTTTTAATGATTGCTTCCACGGGTGTCATCGGAATTAGTTCGCCAAAACAGCCACAATTCCCTGAATTTCCACTAACAAAAGTGGTGTAACTTAAATGAATTACAAAAATAGATAATAATAAAATCGTAGCCGGAATCGTGATTTTTTTCAAGTAATCCTTTACTAAAATTGCTATTCCTAATGCAAATTCAATTCCAATTAATATCCTTGAAAAGTAGGGCGCAAAATCTTCTGAAAAGCCTAATGGATACAACTGTTTTACTTCAAAAGTAGAAATCGAAAAATAAGGCGATGGATATAATTTTGCTATTGCAGAAACAATAAATAAAGCTGAAATAATTAGGCGTAGAAGCCAAGTTATATTTTTTGTTTTCATGAGTTTTTGTTGTTTTGTTTCAGGTTTCAAGTTTCCAGGTTATCAAAAAAACAAATTTAGTAATGTTTTCGGTTTGATTTTGTTATCAAGATGTTATTTAACTTGAAACTTGAAACTAATTAAAAACGTTTCATAAGTATCAATGCAAAAACAGAGTAGTTTATCATGTCTTGGTAATTGGCATCAATACCTTCCGAAACCAACGTTTTTCCTTTATTGTCTTCAATTTGTTTTACCCGAAGCAATTTTTGTAAAATTAAATCGGTTAAACTGCTGACACGCATTTCGCGCCAAGCTTCACCATAATCGTGGTTTTTATCTTGCATCAAGGCTTTAGTTAACGCTACTTTTTCATCATAAAGCGCTATAGTTTCTTCAAAACCTAAATCAGGTTGCTCTACAACTCCTTTATCAATTTGAACCAAAGCCATTATACAGTAATTGATAATCCCAATGAATTCAGAAGTTTCGTCTTCGGCTACTTTGCGTACTTCATTTTTTTGAAGACTTCTAATGCGTTGCGCTTTAATAAAAATTTGATCGGTTAACGAAGGTAAGCGTAAAATGCGCCATGCACTTCCATAATCTTTCATTTTTTTACTAAACAGTTCGCGACAAACCGCTATAACTTTATCATATTCTTGAGAAGTATTCGACATTATTTACTGTATATTTGTATGAATTTTTTTCAAAAGTAAGGAATTAAGTGAAAATTGAAAAGTGAAATTGAAAAGAAATACAAATTAAGATGAATATCAACTGTAATGGAAATTTAATCGATTTGTCAATTCCTAAAGTAATGGGGATTTTGAATGTAACTCCGAATTCGTTTTACGATGGAGGGAAGCACAATGAAATTAATGCAATTATTCGTCAAGTGGATAAAATGCTAGCAGAAGGAGCTGATATTATAGACGTTGGAGCTTATTCTAGTAAACCTAGTGCTGAATTTGTTTCAGAACAAACGGAAATAGATCGTTTAAAGGTAGTAATCAAAGAATTAATTAATACTTTTCCATCGGTTATTTTATCCGTTGATACTTTTAGAGCCAATGTAGCCAAAATAGCTGTAGATCATGGTGCAGCACTTATCAATGATATTTCTGCGGGATTATTGGATGACGCTATGTTGCCTACTGTTGCCGAATTAAAAGTTCCTTATGTAATGATGCACATGCGCGGTACTCCGCAAACGATGCAAACGTTAACTAGCTATGATGATATAGTAAAAGATTTGGTGTTTTATTTTTCGGAACGCATTCGAGCAGCACGAAGTTTTGGTATTTCAGATATCATTATTGATCCGGGTTTTGGTTTTGCTAAAACATTAGAACAAAATTATGAAGTATTGAATAAACTGGAATTGTTTTCCTTTTTAGAAGTCCCCTTGTTAGCAGGCGTTTCCAGAAAATCGATGATTTATAAAGTGTTAGAAAATACGCCTCAAGACGCATTGAATGGAACCTCTGTTTTGAATACCATTGCCCTACAAAAAGGAGCAAAGATCTTAAGGGTTCACGATGTAAAAGAAGCTGTTGAGAGTATAAAATTAGTTCGCCAATTACAATGAAAAAAATAGTTATTTTAATTAGTTTATTGAGTTTGTTTTCGTGTGAAGATAAACCAGTTTTATTACCTCAAGTAGATCATACAATTCTTGCAAAAATAGAAGATCATTCGCCAATTTATATGTTTTTTAAAACAGAGAAAAAAGACACTTTAATTGATGTCAATCGAAAAAATTCTATTAGTTCTACCAACTGGATTTTCAATATCGACAAGCGTTTGCCCTTGCGATTAGTTGTTCCTGAAGTAATCAAATTGCAAGCAAAAAAGGAGGGAAGTGCCCATAAAAGCGCCGCTTCTGAAAATTATTTTTCCTATTCTGATAGTATTCAAAAACAATTGGCATTTATTCCTTTTACAAAATTGACTTTCACTTTAGAGCAACCAAAGTATGGTGTGAACATTTATTTTGCTAAAAACAGCACTGTTTTTGTAAATGCAATGGAGGTTAAAAAAGAAGATTTAAAAACCTACTTATCGCACTTGCCTTCCGACAAGCTGTTAAAATTTAATTATTGTTTTGATAAAAACAGTTCGTATGGAAGTTTTGTAAAAGAACTGGTTTTTGCAAAAATTAATGGATTGCAAGTTGAAAGTGTTTTTGTGTATTGATGTTTACTGATGGTGATACGGTTCGTTTCGTAAGATGGTGAAACCGCGATAAATTTGCTCAATTATAAATAAACGAACCATTTGGTGTGAGAAAGTCATTTCTGATAAAGACACTTTACCATGTGCTTTTTGATATACATTTTGACTGAACCCATAAGGACCACCAATTACAAAGACTAACGTTTTGATACCTGTATTCATTTTCTTTTGTAAATAGTCGGAAAAACCTATGCTGTTAAATGTTTTTCCATTTTCGTCCAAAACAATGAGATGGTCTGTGGTATTAATTTTAGCTAAAATGAGTTCGCCTTCCTTTTCTTTTTGTTGAGCTTCCGATAAATTTTTTACATTTTTTATATCTGGAATAACTTCCAAATCAAATTTCACATAAAACGACAAACGTTTCGTATACTCTTCAATTAATGATTGTAAGTTTTTATTGTCTGTTTTGCCGATGGCGATTAATCGGATGTTCATTTTATAATTAATTTATTGCACAATGAAAAAACCACGCTTTAACGTGGTTTAATTATTAATTTGAGATTTCAGGTGTTTTTATATCAATTTCGCACGCATAGGAAAATAACTTTTCTTTTTTGATAATATCAGCAGTGCCTTCTGGTAATAAATTTTCCCATCCTGAGTCACCACTACAAATCATTTTTAAGACTTTTCTCGAAAATATTTCTAGATTTTTTTCATCATAATCTTTAATATCGATTACTTTTCCGTTGAATTTAAAGAATTTGTATAACTCTTTCATTCGTGGATGTACTTTCAGATTTTCAGAAGTAATGATATTTCCTGCTTCGTCTTTCATAGGATATAAATATACTTTTAAATCTCTGTAAAATAATTTTCCAAAGGCTTCTAAGATACCACCAGATAAGTGACGGTAGTATTTTTCATCAAAGATTTCGATTAAGTTATTTACGCCCATCGCTAATCCCATTCGTGCTTTTGAGTAGTTTGAAAAATATTCAACTACTTTAAAGTATTCTTGGAAATTTGAAATCATTACGGTTTGTCCTAGTTTACAAAGCAACTCTGCACGGTCTAGGAAATCGCGTTCGTCAATTTCACCTTCTGCTTTAAGATTCGAAAGTGTTATTTCAAAAACTACAAACGTATTTTCTTTATCTACTTTATTTTCTTGAATGAACATATTATATGATTCTTCATACATGTCCATATTTACTTTAGTAACCGGTCTAAAACTTCCTCTAAGTGCCAAGATATTTTTCTTGTACAAAACGGCAGCTGGAAGTATGTTTTTTCCATCAGGACCAAACATAACGGCATCGGTCATGCCATTTTTTACCAATTGTAAACTCATCAATCGGTTATCAACATTAGCAAAACGAGGTCCCGAAAAGTTAATAGTATCGATTTCGATTTGGTCTTTATCTAAATGGTCGTATAAATAACGTAATAATTTTTTAGGATCATTGTATTTATAAAAAGCACCATAAATTAGGTTTACTCCTAAAATTCCAAGTGTTTCTTGCTGTAATTTTGCATCATTCTCTTTGAATCGAATGTGTAGGGTAATTTCATTATAAGCTTCATCAGGTTCCACTTGATATACAATTCCTACCCATCCGTGTCCTTTAAATTGCTTGGCAAAATCAATAGTAGCTACTGTATTGGCATAGCTGAAGAATAACTTATTGGGATGTTTATCTCTGTTTAAACGTTGCTCCACCAAATTAATTTCGTGAGACAACATTTTTTTAAGACGACTTTCCGTTACATATCTTCCGTCTACTTCTTCACCATAAATAGCATCACTAAAATCTTTATCGTAGGCAGACATCGCTTTTGCAATGGTTCCAGAAGAGGCTCCAGCTCTAAAAAAATTACGAACTGTCTCTTGCCCAGCACCAATTTCAGCAAAAGTGCCATAAATATTTTCATTAAGATTAATTCTTAAAGCTTTATCTTTTGTCGAAGGAATCTGTTCTATTTGTTTGTCACCACGAACTTTAATATCAGTAACCATATCAGTATAATTTGGGCTTTTGACCTAACATTTAATATTGAAAATATAATATGTGCAAAGTTAGTTATTTTATCAAAAAATCAGGTAAATATTCTTATTTTTGTAAAAAAAGAATTGAAAGTTTATTTTTTAGGAACAGGTACATCTCAAGGAATTCCAGTTATAGGAAGTCAACATTCGGTTTGTTTGAGTACAGACTTGCGTGATAAACGTTTGCGAGTATCGGTTTGGATTCAAATAGATACTACTTCTATAGTCATCGATTGTGGTCCCGATTTTAGACAACAAATGTTGGTTTCAAATTGCCAACATATTGATGCTTTGTTGTTTACCCATGAACATGCTGATCATACCGCTGGTCTAGATGATATCCGTCCTTTTTATTTTAAACAAGGGAATATTCCTGTTTATGCGCACGAACGAGTTTTAAAGAATTTAGCAAAGCGATTTGATTACATTTTTCAAACCGATGATAAATATCCGGGCGCACCTTCAGTAACTCCAAATCAAATCAAAGAAAATACGCCTTTTCAAGTAAACGAAATTACAATTGAACCCATAAATGCTTGGCACGGAAGTTTACAAGTTTTTGGATATAAATTACGCGATTTTGTTTATTTAACCGATGTGAAAACAATAGATGTTACCGAATTAGAAAAAATTAAACAATGTAATGTATTGGTAATTAATTGTTTGCGAGAAGAACCCCATGCAACCCATTTTAATTTAGAAGAAGTATTACATTTCATATCTTTGGTGCAGCCCAAAAAAACATATTTAACGCACATCAGTCATTTGTTTGGTTTTCATACTGAAATTGAGCAAAAATTGCCCAAAGATGTATTCGTGGCTTATGATAATTTAGAAATTATAATTTAATAATATAGTATGAAAAATGTTGTTTTGTATGCTTTAGTCTTTTCATTGTTATTCAATGTCTTTCAGTTTGTAAATTCAACTAAAATATTAGAATCAAAAGACCAAGAAGTAGTAAAGGTGAAAAATCATTTAAAAACTGCTCGCGATTCTGTGAGTCAATTGGCTAATGCTAATTATTTTGCTTTAGAAAGTGATGAAGATGCTCAGGAATATTTTTATAAATCTAATTTAGACTATCAAAAAGTAGCCTTCAAAGTAAAAGAAGATTTAATAGCTTTAAATCAGAACAAAAACGGTAATAAATTAGTTCCATATGAGCCAATTGATGACAAACCATTTATTGTAAACACTTCTAAAATTTTAAACCATCGATGGTTGATTGCCGAATTTTCAAATGGTGATTTATGGGGACAAATTTTAGTAAAATACTTTGTAAGTGCCGATAAACCGACCGAATTTGAAACCATTGAAACGGTTCTTTACGAAAGACAAACAAAAGAATAAACGAACACTCATTTAGAAACGATGGAAACTAAATTAGAACACTATTTTAACGAATTTCGAAAAGATATTATCGGTGTTGACCAAGTGTTTATTTCGCCTTTTGGTCAGAAAAAAATTATATATACAGATTGGACAGCCAGCGGAAGATTATATCGCCCAATTGAGGAAAAATTAATGAACGAATTTGGCCCATTTGTTGCCAATACCCATACTGAAACAACTGTCACAGGAACTGCCATGACCTTGGCTTATCATGAAGCAAGGCATATTATTAAACATCACGTTAATGCTAATTCCGATGATATTTTAATCACCGATGGCACTGGAATGACTGGTGTGGTAAATAAATTTCAGCGCATATTAGGGCTTCGTATTCCAGAAAATTTAAAAGAATTTGCCACTATCCCAGAAGCATTAAAACCCATTGTTTTTATTTCGCACATGGAACATCATTCCAATCAAACTTCTTGGCTAGAAACCATTGCAGATGTTGAAGTGATTCCTGCAAATGAAGCTGGTTTATTTTGTTTGGATCAACTCAAATTATTGCTTGAAAAATATAAAAATAGAAGTTTTAAAATTGCTTCGATTACTTCGTGTTCCAATGTAACGGGAATCAAAACGCCTTATCATGAAGTTGCAAAATTAATGCATCAAAATAATGGTGTTTGTTTTGTAGATTTTGCTTGTTCGGGTCCTTACGTTCCTATTGATATGCATCCTCAAGATGCCGATGCTTATTTAGACGCCATCTTTTTTTCTCCTCATAAATTTTTAGGCGGACCTGGAACTTCTGGAGTGTTGATTTTCAATAAAAACTTATACAAAAATAATGTACCCGATTGTCCTGGGGGAGGAACTGTGAGTTGGACCAA
>JACCDH010135241.1_pt1 | contig 17162 bp, 16 predicted proteins | sample 7442481 | NCBI WGS metagenome assembly JACCDH01 (sample SAMN15323433, study PRJNA562643) | freshwater metagenome | isolation source: river surface water | place: USA:Blue River Watershed | collected 2017-08-15
CAATAACGGGGCGAACAGTGCTGACAATTTCAGTTGTTGTGCCAACCCCAACGTTAACATCAAGGTCCCAACCACTAACGCAACTTTATATTGGGCTGCTTTGTGGGTTCGGGAGGTTAAAAAATGCTAAAGTAAGCCCATCACTAAGCCCACGAGCGCTGAGCCACCGAGTAAATACAGCGGTTGTAATACCACGGTCGTCAGGGTGGCTTGTTCTTTCAACAATAGCGCAGGAATAACAAGCACAAAGGCTAAAAAAGACCACAGATTATTCAGTGCAACCAATGTTTTGGCGGACTCGGTGACAGGCCCTTTAGCGCCCACTTCATGGGCCACGTGCAACAACACTGCAGGCGAGGATGAAATTAAAATGGCGGCGATCACGGCTGCAATCACAGGTGGAAATTGTAGCAACCATAACAAAGCGAACACGCCACTGAAGCTCACGATGGCTTCTGCCAATGAAGTGAGTAATAAACCAAGATTTTGGCGAATGAAGCGCAAATCCAACGAAGTGCCCAGTCGATATAAAATCAGGGCGAGCGCAATATCAATTAAAATTCTCGCATGTTGTAACGCCGCTTCATTGAGTAATCCCAAACCGCCGGGACCAATTAAAAAGCCAACAATCATAAAGCCAGTAATACTGGGCAACCAAGACCATAAGTGCGCTAAGTAGCCGCCAATGGCGCCGACGACTAAGAGACAGCCAAACGCCAGCAGTGGGCTCATATGGAGCCATTCGGTTGGCAAAAAAGCCATGCAAATTCCTTAAAAAAACTGAAGTCACAGCAGTTAGTCTGTGTTTCTTGCAATAAATTCCACAGAAAATTGGCCTAAGTCGCCAAATTGGAGGGTGATGTGTTGCCGCAGCGGGAATTCTAACACTCCTGCGTAGGAGCCGGTGATAAGCTTTTGACCCGCCGAAAGGTCGATTTGATGGCTGGACAGGAAATTGACCAACCAGTGCAAAGGCAGGCGCGGATCAGTGTTGGGATGTTTGCCCTCGTAATGTTGCACGAGAGGTGATGCTTCAGTCGGATGCTCGATGCTGCAAGCAATAGGGAACTGTGCCAGTTCCATTCCTTGGATCGCAGGCCCTAAGCATAAGCCTTGGTTAAATAGACCGTCCGCCAATTGATCGAGAAAACCAGCCCCGGCCTCTGGCAGATAACGTGTTTGGATCAGTTCTAGTGCCAGATGGGTACTGCCAATTGCGAGGTGAATGTCTTCAATCGAGTATGGGCGAACTCGGGCGGGCAATGCGTGCTTCAGCACATAACAAAGTTCAGGTTCAACCCGAGCAAGGCCTTGCGCTGAAGGCCAAATGGGGCATTGGGTGACGGCAGCTGAAGTTACTGTTGTCGTCTCTGAAGCCAGCAATGGCGCAATAACCCAGCGCTCTGGGCTTGGCATGCCACATTTCCAGCCGACAATAGCGTCACCTAACAATGAAATGACCGCTTGTTGAGTGGCGAATGCATCCGCAAGGTTCAGCGGCCGCTGAGTTAATAAAGTGCCGAGTCGACCATGTCGCCGCCTTTGCGCTAATTCATTGATTAACGTTGCGGATATTTTAATCTGTGGTGACATATAAAACCCTGTTCAGCCAAAGCCAACTCGGCCAATGCCGCAGTGAATGACATCGAATGTAGCACAAGAAATGCGCTGACAGCAGTTTGATCATTGTGAATGAATGTGAATTGGAGCGGGCGATGGGAATCGAACCCACGGCACCAGCTTGGGAAGCTGGGGTATTACCATTATACGACGCCCGCGCATCGACTTGGTGCTTAGAAAGCAAGACGAGTCTCGCAAAATTCAGCAGTAAACTCAATAGGCGCTTGCTGAAGGTTAGTGAGGTTGCTTAGTTTCTGAGCAGCAGGGTTTGCCCTAGATGGACGACGACAGACTTGCTCGCGAGCTTTGACCAAGCAAGATTGAATCTTCAGTAAAAATAAAGCCCTCAGCAATTGAGGGCTTTATAGTCGAGTTACTTATGCAATAAGCTTAGCGATTAGAAGAAGCTCTTCTTGAATTCAACACCAATAATCCGCGGTTCGTTAACGAAACCGGTGTTGTTGTTGAAGTCGATAGCGCCTTTCACGTTGTCTTCGTTGGTGATGTTGCGGCCAAATAATGCCACTTCAAAGTTACCATCGTAGTTCATGTACCCTACGCGTAAACCCGCTTCCATGTTGCCGTTAGTTTGGAACTCTTCGGCTTCATATAAGAACAGGTTGGTTTTGCCTTGCAGCGCAACGTCACCGTAAATATAGATTTCACCTGATTGCACTGGGAAATCATAACGGCCGTTAAACGTCAGGATAGTTTCTGGTGCTTGTGGGAATGGGTTGCCATCAACAAAAGCACGGCCTTGGGCATTTAACGGATCTGTTGGGGTACATTGGCCAGAACCACAAGTCGCAACTAACAAATCAGAGTCTTTCAACTCAGTTTTGTTATAGCTAAAGCCTGCGCCTAACGTTAAGTTGGCCAGTGCACGCCAATCCGCATCCACTTCAAAACCATACCCTGTACCTTTATCAGCGTTTAACAGTGCGTTGCCTTGAGAAGCGCCACCAATGGCTGATAATTGGATATCGTTGATGTTGTAATAGAACACCGCGCCGTTTAAACGCAGAGTGCGATCTAATAAGTCTGATTTTGCCCCGAATTCCAAAGAATCGATAGTTTCTGAATCAGCCACTGATGGGTTGCCTTCGAAAGCTAAATCGCGACCTTGGATGGATTGAGCACGGAAACCACGAGCAACACGACCGTAAACCGACGTTAAATCAGTTACGCGGTAGTTTGAGGCAAGTTCCCAGCTGACTTGATCATCGTTCGCATTCACTGGGTCATACTTTTGCACTTGTGCTGCGCCAATCACTAACGCAAAACCATTGACGTTTTGATCGCCGACAGTAAAGCCTTTTTTGTCATCGGTGTAACGCACACCTGCAGTGACATCCCACTTATCGCTTAAGGCATAAGTGCTTTGGCCAAACACCGCGAAGCTAGAGTTCGTATGGTAAACCGTGGTTGCACCGAAGAAGCCGTCGATACTGGTTACGCCAAATGATGAATCAAATAAGAATGCACCAACTTGCCATTCTAAATCTGAACCTGTGTCACTGGCTAAACGGATTTCTTGCGTGAATTGCGATAGGTCTTTTAACTGATCTTCGGTCACTGCTTGGAATGGAATGAAACCAGGACCTGTTGGTGTGCCACCATCGATATCGCCTTTGCCGGCGCCGTCAGCATTTTCTTTCGCAGTGATGCTGGTTAAAGTCGCATTGCCTAAATCGAAATCGAGTTTTAATGACCAACCGGTATTGTCGTAACGTTGGAAGTTGCCATCACCTTCGTTGTAAGCAACGCTATGGCGATTGTAGTTCTCGTTCAGGTCATTGCTGCCTTTGGTGAAAACGTTGGCACGGAAAATTGATGAAGTTCCGTCTAACTGGCGGGTGTGAACATTGAACAGGGCAGTGGTGTTGCCTTTTTCGTAAAGGAACTGCGCACGCGCTGCTTTTTCGTCAAAGCCCCCTGTGAAGTTTTTCTCACGCGTTGCGCTGTTGTCGATATAGTCTTTGCGATCTTGCGACAATACTGAGACACGAGCAGATAACTCATCCGTTAAGCCACCGCCGGCAGCGCCTTCAAAGTTGAAAGTGCCTAAGTTGCCCAGTGTTAATTTGGTATAAGCATCAAATTCCTGACGCGGTTTCACCGTGCCAAATTTCACAATACCGGCAGTAGTGTTACGGCCGAATAAAGTGCCTTGTGGACCACGGATCACTTCCACTTGGTCGATATCAAACAGCGGGAAGCTCTTCAGGATCACGTTTTCCATGACGACGTCATCCATCACGACTGATACTGGTTGTGATGCGGCTAAGTCAAAATCAGTATTGCCTAAACCACGAATGTAAAAGCGTGGGGCAGCACGGCCGTTCGATGACTCTGCATATAAACCTGGGACTTTAACACCAAGGGCTTGAATGTCATCACCACCGGCAAAAATAGCGTCAAATTTTTCCCCAGATAAAGTCGCGACCGAAATTGGCACTTCTTGCGTGCTTTGCACACGTTTTTGCGCCGTGACCATGATCACTTCTAATGCTTCATCTTCTTGCTTGGCTTTGTCACTTTCTTGAGCGAAAGCGACTGGAGAAAGACCAACAGCGGCCGCGATTAAGGCGGCATGGATCTGCATGGCTAACACAGAATGTTTGCTTTTCATCAATGATTTACCCTTAGTTTGGTCTGTTATGTGTGTTGTGGCGTCTAAGTGCGCTCTTGCTGAATGACTACGTCGACGGTCAATCTGGCGCTTTAGTATATCACCGAGAATGCAAAACTGCTTAAATTCAGCACAATAGCTGCGAAAAATCAGTGATTTGTAGTTAAATTGCGAAAAATGTTGCTGAAATGAGAATGTCAGCTGGGGCTAACCAGCCGACAACTGCCAAAGTAGGTATTTAGTACAGCAAGGCCAAGACTTGGTCGATATGGGAAAACTGCCGGTATTGCAAAATTAAGCGTTCCGCAAATTGCAGCAGTTGAATTTCAACCTGTAAACGAGCTTCCTGCGATTTGACCTGATTAAGCTCGCGAATTTGCTCCATACCCACTAACTTGCGGATGATTTCGATACCGGCAAAACCAATAGCATCTTGCTGAATTTGCTGCACAAACTTTTGCTGGCAGCTGCTAGATTGGAGAGCCGAATCTCGAGTTTCTCGCGCTGCGAGTTTCAAAAACTCCTCGCCAAAATGCAACCAAAGCTGTCGGATTTCCGACCTTAAATACTGTTGTTGCCTTGCTGCGGTGGCTGGGATCACTGCTGGCAGGCAACCATAGATAGCCATCAAGCTGCCTAATAAACAGCCTAAATCAAAAGCAATTGGGCCATAGCTGGCGAATTCAGCATCGGTTACTTTAACCGAACATTGGTTGGCAATATCACTGACAAAAATGCTGCCGCAATGCAAATCCCCATGAATTAAAGCTTGGGCCTGGCTGGTAAATTGTAATTTCAGGGTGGCAACTTCTGCTTTGATCGCCTCATCAAACCAAAGCTGTTGGGCGTAGGGTCGAAATGCGGCACGAACCTCATTGCGTTCGTGATGGCAAAATGGATCAGTAAATGCTAACTCTTCAGTAATTAGATTGAGTTCGGCGTTGGCAAAACGCAGCATTCCCTCGCGTTTGACTGGGCTACTTTGGCCAAAATCACTGGTGTGAAAACTACTCTGGGCTAAATAATGAGCCAACTGTTGGCCGAGCAAGGCAAATTCTCGGCCTGAGAATAAGGCCTTATTGAGGAGTTGATGGTCATGTAAATCTTCCATCAAAATGGCCGATTGCTCAGGGCTGAAGTGTAAGATTTCAACAACTTGGTCGGGTGCAAGCTTACGCTGGCGGATTAACACTTCGGCTTCAATTCTAGCCCGATCCACGGTCAGCGGTGTCTGTGGCCCTGCTGCGTGATGATAAGGCAAGGCTTGTTTCACAATGAGGCTGCGGCCAAATTGGTTTTTAACGCGGAACACCAAATTTTGTCGACTTTCTTTCAATAGTTCGGTGCTTAATTGGCTGTGATTGCCAAATAAGTCACTGTGATCATTGGCGAATTGTTCTGCAAGCGTGGGGGTGAAAATTTGATAGTTGGCCATGACATCCTTCGGCATTTGCCCATGTATCGGAGCAATTTAGCATATCTCCTTCGCAATGAGGACTAGCAATCAGTACTAGTGATCAGCACTAGTAATAATGAGTGCAAATCAATGTTCGTGAGAGTCGGCTTGCGAGCGGTTGTATGCGAGCAGCCACTTGTCAGTTAGCACGAATATTTATCACGAAGCCCCGCTTTTTCAGGCTATGAAAGCGCGGTGGGATCAGCGAAAATTAGCGGAGACCTATTTTTCTGGAGTGTGCGATGAAAGCCCAAAATTTCGACCTAAAGCAGTATTGTCAGCGGATCGGCTTGTCTGAGGTGCCAGCGGTCGTCGATGCCACAGTGCTGAAAACCATGATGCAAGCGCAACTACGCACGGTTACCTTTGAAAACCTTGATGTTCAGGCCGGAAAGATTGTGTCTTTAGTGCCGGAAGATATCGTCAATAAAATTGTAGGTGCGGATGGGCAAGCCAAGCGGGGTGGCTATTGTTATGAATTAAATGGTTTATTTGCCATGGCACTCACCGCACTTGGTGTGGATTACCAATTTGTTTTTTGTCGGCCGATGTTTTATCCGATGAGACGGCCGAAGACGCACATGGCTTTAGTTGTGACGGTTGAGCAGCAAAAATTTTTATGCGATTTGGGATTCGGCAGCTACGGCATGCGGGCACCTATTGCCCTTGCAGACGTCAATATCACGCAACAACAGGATTGGGATAGCTTTCGTTTAGCCATGCCTGATGCGGGCCAATACATTTTACAAGCATATCTGGATAATCAATGGGTGAATCAGTTCGGCTTTGATTTATACCCGGCTGATTGGATTGATTTTATGCCAGCCAATTATTTAAATTCGACCCATCCAGAGACGATTTTCGTGCAAAAATTGTTATTAATTCGCCAAACAGACACTGGCCGAAATGTGTTGATAGGAAATGAGCTGAAGCGTACCGAGCGCGGCGTGACCTCAGTGCAAACCTTGGAACAAGATGAATTGGCCAAAGTAATTACTGAGATTTTTGGTTTGCAGCAGCCTGTTTAATCAACAGGCTTTTTCGTGTTGCCTCTTTTCAAGTAATTGGGTTTCCTTGTTTGTAACCTTGAGTTCATCCGATTGGCAGACTTGGCTGATAGTCTGCCCGTTCCAAATGATTCATCGATGATTTATCCAGTTTCTTATGGTTCCCAATATGGCTAACTCACAAAGCTAAAAACTGAGCTACTTTTAATTGAGAAAGTATGGAATTACAGGAAAATTCTCATGTGGAAGAGCTCATTTTTTAGATGGGAATGTACTGATAAACATCGGTTTCCCAGGTTATTGGCACTATCAATCAACACCCTTGTGTTGATTCTGATCTGCATGGCATGGGGCAGCTCCGCAAAAGCCGCTGAAAAGATAAAAGTCGTGACTGCGCAGTGGCAAAACTTCACGAATCCAGATTTGAGTGGGGTTTACTTCGATTATTTACGGCTAGTTTTACCTGCGGACCAATATCAATATGAGGTGGAGTTTACGACCTTTGGTCGATCGCTTGCGGCATTAGAAAAGCACCAAGCTGATATCAGTTTTGGCCTAACGGGGACCGACGCGCCCAATTCGTTACGTGCAGCTATCCCTTATGATGTGGATCGGGTCATTGCGATTTATTCACCACAACAGCTTGGTATTAGTTCATTAACCAGTCTTTCGACGCAATCGTTAACGAGTTATCGGCTTGCATGGAATCTGGCATACAATTACGGTGAGGCGTTAGGGCTAAAAAGCCAAGGTTATCAGGTGACAAGCTCGGAGCAGGGGATTACCTTAGTTATTAATCAACGGATAGATATTTATTTGGCCGAATCTGGAGACTTGAATTCTGAGGATAGCCTGAAGTTGTTGCAACATCCTAAGTTACAGCAAGAAGAACTGTTACAGATCCCAGTCTATGTTGGCTTTAGCAACACTGCGCGCGGAAAGTCTTTGAAGCAAAAATGGGACGAACGTGTCAAACTCCTGCTAGCAGATGGGCAATTAGCGGAATTTTATCGGAAAAATCCGAGCATTCGGATCCCCCAATAAGTTTTCCTTTCAAATTCATTTATAATCTGTGCTAACCCGCAGTCAATTCCACTTAGGCTTGAATCGATGCTCCAATCCATTCATCACGTTGCAATTATTGTCAGCAACTACGAACAATCGAAACAGTTCTATCACCAGACGTTGGGTTTACCCATTATTGCTGAAAATTACCGTGCTGAGCGTCAATCTTGGAAGTTGGATTTACAACTGCCACAGGGCGGCAGGCTAGAGGTATTTTCATTTGTCGACGCGCCAGCAAGACCCTCACGCCCGGAAGCGCAAGGTCTGCGCCACTTGTGTTTTGCGGTCGCCGATGTCCAAGCGACAGCGCAGTGGTTGCAAGAAAGAGGCGTCAGTGTTGAGCCCATCCGCATAGACCCCTACACTGGTGCTGAATTTACTTTTTTTGCCGATCCGGATGGTTTGCCACTTGAGATTTATCAGCAGGCAGATTGAAACTCAGCAATCTCTGCTAGGTTTTCACAAACCTGCCCATGAAGGTCGCTGCAAGTCATCGAGATCCCTGCCGTTACTTTCTTTGAGCACCCAAGAAAGTCACTAGCCCTGCCTGTTAGGCATTGATGGTCCTTGCCGCAAACTCCACAACCAAAGTGCGATCCCCGCGAGCACAAAGGGCACGCTCAACCATTGGCCGACTGTGAATATCCCTGCGCTTTGATAGGACGCTTGTTCTACTTTGAAGAACTCGAGGCCAATGCGGATCAGAAAGACTAACAACAAAAACACCGCAAAACTTGCACCTTGGTGGCGAATAAGCCGCTGCCAACTGCTGGCTATCAGCGCTAGTGCAAGGCTATAAGCCAAAGCTTCATAAAGCTGCACCGGATGGCGAACCAATTCGTCAATCCGCGCAAACACGACCCCCCAAGATTGCTCGGTTGGCATGCCATAAATTTCAGAATTAAAGAAATTACCGATCCGTACCATAATGGCAAAAATCAGCGTGGGGAATACCATCCGATCGAGCAACCACCACAGGCTAATCTGGTGCCGATGACATACCCAAGCAGCGCCAATCAGCGCCCCCAAACCACCGCCATGGCTGGCCAAACCGCCTTGCCAGAAATACAAAATTTCTAAAGGCCTCGCGAGGTAATAATCCGGTTCGTAAGCTAAACAATGCAGTAAGCGAGCGCCAATGATGACGCCAGCCACAATCGCATAGAAAAATTTATCCAACAGAAGCAGCGACACCTGTTCGCGTTGAAAAAAAGCTTTCATCACATGCGAACCGAGCAATAATGCCGACGCAAAAAATAAACCGTACCAATGAATGCTGAGGCCAAAAGCACTTAAAGCAACCGGTTCTACCTGCCAAACGAACATGCTAACCCCTTAAAAAATCTATATTCAGCATCGGAAGTTCAATCCTGTAATTCAAAATCATCGGCATCTAGCAATACCGGAAATTGCTGCCGAAAATATTCAAGTTCCGCCCTATTTAAACAAGCTTTCAGCACCTTGGTTTCCCCTGGTTGGGCACTGGCTATTGGCAGTCCAGTAAAATCTAACACCACAGAATCTCCAGTATAGGTAAGCTGATTACCATCTTCGCCCACGCGGTTACAACCCAGCACATAGGCCTGATTTTCAATGGCTCTGGCCGCCAACAGTGTACTCCAAATTCGACTGCGCGCTTGCGGCCAGTTCGCGACATAAATCACGGCATCGTAACCGCCTTTAGCGTTCTGTTCGCTGCGATTGCGAGAAAACACTGGGAAACGTAAGTCGTAGCAAACCTGCAATAACAAGCGAAAACCACGAAAATTGGCAATGGTGCGTTGCTGACCTTTTTGATAATGCCGATGTTCTTGCCCCATGCGGAATAAGTGTCGTTTGTCGTAATAATCAATATCGCCAGAAGGATGGACAAACAGCATTCGGTTCACCACTGGCGCTTGACCTGAATCATCGGCAGGCAGTTGGATCGCGAGCGAGCCACAAATAGCCACATCGAATCGTGCAGCTTGTTGCTGTAACCATTGTACGGTCGGTCCTTGCATGGTTTCGGCAAACAGCTCGGGTTTCATTGAAAAACCACTATTAAACATTTCCGGCAGAACCACCACATCAGCGGGCAAAGCTTGCTGTAATAATTCAGCGAATAAAGCGCGGTTGGCCGCACTGTCTTGCCAAATCAACGAGGTTTGCAACAAGGCCACTGTTAACGTTTGCATAAGCGCTCCGCAGCAGCCTCAAGGGTTGCAGTTTGCTTGGCAAAACAGAAGCGGATCAGACTGCTTGGCGTCGGCACTCTTGAAAACACCGATAACGGGATTGCGGCCACCCCATATACTGTGGTCAGTTCGCGACAAAAACTGACATCGTCCAATGCAGAGATTTGTTTGAAATCAGCCAATTGGAAGTAAGTCCCTCGGCAAGGCAATAAATGAAATCGACTTCCTTGCAGCAGCTGGCGAAATAAGTCTCGCTTGGCTTGATAAAATGCCGCAAGCCCAGTTACTAACTCAACATGCTGTTCGAGCAATTCCGCAATCGCATACTGTGCGGGGGTAAAACTGGAGAAAGTCACATATTGATGAATTTTACGAAATTCTGTTGTCAACCCTGGGGGTGCAATGCAATAACCCAACTTCCAGCCGGTGACATGAAAGGTTTTGCCAAAGGATGACACCACAAAACTACGCTCGGCTAAGGCAGGATACTGATGCACGCTACGCTGCTCGGCACCACTAAACACCATGTGTTCATACACTTCATCACTGATGCACCACAAACCGTGTGTTTGCACCAAGTTTTCTAATGCCAGATAGTCAGCATCGGCGAACACCATCCCTGTTGGATTGTGTGGGCTATTGACAATAATCAGTCGTGTTTTGGCGGTGACGGCTTGTGCTACGGCGACCCAATCAACCTGAAACTCTGGCGGTTGCAAAGCAATATGCACAGTGACCCCACCGGCCAATTCCACTGCCGGCTGATAACTATCATAAGCGGGATCAAACACAATCACTTCATCGCCTGGGGAAACCACCGCTTGGATGGCGACAAACAGCGCCTCAGTTGCGCCGCTGGTGATGGTAATTTGCTGTTCGACATCCACCTTGCGCTGGTAACAACGCTCCGTCAACGCAGCAATTTGCTGACGCAGTTCCAACACGCCAATCATCGGCGCATATTGGTTCTTGCCCGCCAATGCTTGTGTAGTTAACCCTGCAATCAACTCGCGATGCGGCGCAAAATCTGGGAAGCCCTGCGATAAATTGATGGCGCCACTTTGCTGGGCCAACTGCGACATCTGGCTAAAAATGGTCGTGCCGACCCAAGGTAATTTGCTGCGTAATTCCATATTCGACTCTGTTGCACCATTTGATGGCCACCAAATGGCTGCTGGCTCTTTTTATGCGTGAAGAATGCTGATGCTACCACGCTGCTTTTCACTTTGTCTTGGCCGTCTTCCCCTGCTGATCAGTGATAGCTCAGACATTTTGGTGATAGCTGGTTGCACCAAAATAGGGCGAAATTGCGTTAGTAAGGCACAGTCACAGCAATTGTGCCGAGATAAACCAATTAAATTCAAGCGCTTAACCAATGGCTTAATGTTTGCTTGCACTCGCTATAGTACCAAAGGAGAGCTAGCTATGGCGGTGCATACCCCGTTGCGCGGTTTGCGATGTTTTTGTGTCGCAGCCGAATGTTTAAGTTTTAAAGATACCGCACGGCAACTGTATTTAACGCCGTCTGCGGTCAGTCATCAGATCAAACAACTGGAAGAAAGTTTAGGTTTTGCTTTATTTGAGCGGCAAACCCGGGCTGTGGTGTTAACCACAGAAGGACGGCGTTTTTATCTGGCCATCAATCCGCTCTTGCAAGGTATCGCGAGTACTGTCAACGAATTTTGTCAGCAACAACGCGAACAGCGTGTCAGTATTAGTTTGCCAGAGTTTTTTGCTAGCGAGTTTTTTGTCCCGCGCCTGGTTGGTTGGTCGCAACTTCATCCGAATATCAACTTACAGCTAGAAACGGTGAAAAGCCGCAGCGAAACGGGTCGCCATACCGATTTGCAAATTGTGTTAGCCAGCTCGAAACCAACGGATAAACCGAGTTTTCAATTATTCCCAATCAGTTATGTGCCGGCTTGCAGCCCTGAACTCTATCAACGTTTGCAAGATGACGAGGCGCAATTGGCACCACTGGAAAATGCGCCACTGATCGTGCATCAAGCGAGGCCTTGGTGTTGGCATCAATGGGCTGACCAACACGGCCTCGATGATTTCCGGCCGCGGCAGATTATCCAGCTGGATAGTATGTTTAGCGTGGCGCGTGCTGCCCAACAAGGCTTGGGCGTTGCGCTCATTCCGCTGCCCATCAGCCGAAGCTGGTTTGACAGTGGCAGCTTAGTCAAACTGTTCGATGATGAGCTAAATACCCGCGATTTTTACTATTTGGTGCAACATGAAAGTGCCGAGAGTCGGCCTGAAATCCAACTTTTGATTGATTGGGTATTGCAGAAGTTTCGCTTGCCTTAACGCAGGCATCAAGGCAGTTGCAACCGGTGCAGCAAGCTTCTGCAATGGCATAATAAGTGAAGTGACTTCAACTAACGGCTGCATTTTTCTCGTTTGTCAGTCATGTGGGAACAGCGTTAGTCTCAAGGTGTGCAATCAAGGGATTGCCACTACTGAGGATGAAATGATGACACTGACAGCGAAATACCCACTAACAATGCTGACCTTGTTGGTAGCCAGTTTTGCCAGTCATGCAAACGGTTACAAAATGGTCGTGATCAATGATGATGCGTTAGCCACTGTGGCAAGCCAAGCCGATGCTCGACAGCCTCAGGCAATGAGCCAAATTGAGCAAATCGCCAACACCAAAACCGACGATGCCTTTGGTCGTGCCATGAACCTTTGTGTCGCTTACACCCGAGTTGGTGCAACCGAAGCGCCACAGGCCTGTCATCAGGCCGTCATTCAGGCCCGTTACAGTATTGAAGGTCGCAGTGCAGCAAGTAAAACCTTGCGGGCTTACGCTTACAGTAACCGAGGGGTCGCCCGAGTGAAGTTGAATGACAAAGTCGGCGCCTTGGCTGATTTTCAAACCGCTGTGGCATTAGCGCCCGATGCGATTAATCAACATAACTTGATGGTCTTAACGCAGGTAATCAATGGCAGTCAGCCACTGCAAGTCGCGCTAGATTAAATGGTCTCGCTAGCGTAGACCCTACCAATGGAGGTTCCTATGAAAGCCAGTGAAACTTTATGGTTGAGTCAACAGAGTAGTAATTTGATGATATTTTTCCGTGCTTGCTGGCGAGAGCTGCAAGAACACTGGCAGCTTTGCCGCCACGTGGCAGTGAGCCAGTGGGATGTGGAAAAATAACTGAATTGCCAGCCTCAGATGAATTGCCTGATGGGGCTGGCCTTACACCACTTTGAGTTCACAGCTTGGAGCTCACAGCTTGGAGCTCACAGCTTGGAGCTCGTCGCTTGTTTCTCTGCCGAAATTTGCCCTGCGTCAGTTGGTTTAATGTGACATAATAGCTGTCGGATTGACGAATTTTTCAAGGGTATATCATGCGAGTTTGTGGCGTTGACATCAAAGGTAGCGAAGCTATTTTATGTGTAATGGAATTTAGTGAAGGCTTAATGGCATTACCTGATTGCCGCACTGTGCGCGTGCAATTGGTCAAAGACCAAGACGCTGAACAAATGCGTAAATTCCAATTTGCGATGGCCAAATTGGCCGAAGACTACAAAATCAGCAAATTTATCGTGCGCGAGCGGGCACAAAAAGGCAAATTCGCCGGTTCTGCCATCGGTTTTAAAATTGAAGCCGCGCTTCAACTAATTCCAAATGTAGAAACCATCATCGCCACCAATGCAGCAATCAAAGATAAATTGGCCGCCAACCCAGTGCCGATTGATTTTAAAGAGACAGGCTTGAAAGGTTTTCAAGAAGTCGCTTTCACCACGGCCTATGCTTACTTAATTTATTAACCTGGGTTCTGCTACTTCCCCAGAAGAGTGCCCAATCAAAAAATGACGCCAGCTGGCGTCATTTTTTTAAGCCTGATGGAGGACCAACATCTTGCGATCCCCAGAAGTGGCTCTAACAACTCGGGGTTCAGCGTCGTTTTCGGTTAAATCCGATGCTTGGCCATATACTGTTTTAAATCTGCTTTGACTTCGGGCAATAACAAATACAACGCCAGAATATTTGGGACAGCCATCAAAAAGATCATCGAATCGATAAAATCAAAAACTGCCATCACATTAGGCACAGCGCCCATCGCCACAACCAAACAGATCAGGACTTTATAAGTGCGGATACTGAGCGCATTTTCGCCAAATAAGAAGCCCCAACCTTTTTGGCCGTAATAAGCCCAGCTGACTACCGTGGAATAGCCAAATAATAATAACGCGACCATCAGCACCCAAGGGAACCAGCTAAATACCGACGCGAAGGCTGCGGAAGAGATTTGCACGCCATCCAGCCCAGTGTTTAAGTAAGCGCCTGTAACAATAATGACTAAAGCCGTAATGGTACAAATCACTACGGTATCGATAAATGGCTCTAACAAACCGACAAATCCTTCAGAGATTGGCTCGTTGGTCTTAGCGGCCGCATGGGCAATTGGCGATGAACCAATGCCTGCTTCGTTGGAATATGCTGCGCGGCGAAAGCCTTGGATAATCACCCCGATCACGCCACCATAGGCAGCTTCTGGCGCGAATGCACCTTGCAAAATGGTCCATAAGGCCGCGGGAATACTTTGCCAGTGCAGGCCAAGAATAATCAGCGCGGCACCTAAGTAAATGGCGCACATCAGCGGGACTAACTTACTAGTGACGCGGGCAATACTCTTAATCCCTCCCACAATCACCAACCCCACTAACAGGGCATAGACAATGCCAAAAGCCCAAGCATTTTCAAAGCCCGTCACGGTTTTGACTTGCACAAAGCCCTGATTGACATGCACAAAACCCGCGGAGCCAAAAACACAAGCCAGCGCAAAAAAACCAGCCAGTAATTTTCCAAGACGCGGTAAACCGAATTTACTCAGCGCCGCTTTGATGTAATACATCGGGCCGCCAGCCACAGTGCCATCGGGTAAAATCTGTCGATATTTTACCGCCAAGGTACATTCGACAAACTTGGTAGTCATGCCTAGAAAACCAGCCACAATCATCCAAAAAGTGGCGCCAGGGCCGCCTAAACTAATGGCGACTGCGACCCCTGCAATATTGCCCGTACCCACAGTGCCAGAAAGTGCGGCAGACAGCGCTTGAAATTGGCTGATCTCCCCTTGATCTTGCTTCTTGGCAAAATCGCCTCGCAAAACTCGCAAGGCATGGCCAAAGCCACGAATATTGATAAAATTCAAATACAAGGTAAAAACAATCGCGCCTGTGACTAACCATAAAACGGTCACCGGCAGCGCGTTGCCTTGCACATTAAAAGAATAAAACACCACACTGGCGATGGCAGAGCTTAATTGTTCAAAAGCCTGCTGGAAGCTAAAGTCGCTGGACATCTGGATATCTCAATACACAAAAATGTCAGATTACCACAGCAACTCAAAATTGCCTCGACTAATTAACCAAGATTTTCCGACTATCGTCGAGTTCTTTTTTGGCAAAACAAAAGGAACATTGCCATATCCAGCTTTTAGGTTTTCTGGCTACGCAAGCGCTGTAATGTAGTCATTAACCATTGTTGACTGGTCACTGCAGCAACGCCTTGGCAATGCACTTGATAGGACTTGCCGCTCGAACTACTGGTACTTGCGCCTTGCTCGATAAATTCTTCAGTGCTTTGTACCATTAAATGGTCTTGCAGGTAATCAAGTTTGCGCTGCAGATGTTTGCGGGCATCAGCCCCTGAGTAGAGTCGGCCATTTCGTTCAAATTGACAGCCCGAACCCTCAAGTGCGGCTAATAACTGCTGAATTTCTTGGCTTGTCGCTGCCGACATTTCCTGTGCCTGCGACTGAGCACTACTCAGGAAAAACCAAGTAGAGGCGAATAGGGTGGTGATGAGTTTTAAGCGGGACCAAAGTTTCATCAAGGCGCTCCTTTGCAATTGTTGGTCTATCAATCATCCACAGCATAATCAGTTCTTTGCTGAAGGTGAATAAAAAAGTGGCTGTCTGCATATGCAGTTCCTGCCGTTACTTTCTTTGATGCCAAAGAAAGTAACCAAAGACAAAACTGCGCAGCGGTTTTGGACAGCTTTAGCTGGCCCCGAAGGGGTAAAACCGCAGGTTTTACAAAGGCACCCCGGTTCGCTCGAAAGCCCGAAGCAAATTCAATGCTTTAAGGCGCTGGCGAAACTCGCTTTCTGCTAGCGTCAGCAAGCTCAGACAGTCGCCAGCTTAAAACCTTAAAGCATCGTTTTGCTCCGGCTTCGCTCAACGGGGGAGGTAAAAGCAAAAGCGACAACAAAATCAATGGGGTCAGAGTCATTGAAAACCGCCCCATTAAGCTCGCCGCAATTCATCGAGTTTTTCAGGTTTTAAGCGGGCGACTGTTCGAGCGGGGCGACGGTAGCGCCCTGCGATTTTCGCCCCCTGCCAAGCTGGCACGCGAGAATACATTCGTATGCGCCCATGCAAGAAAGCACTTTCAAATGCTGTTGCTCGGGTATACTGCAATGATTCATTGCGGAGGTAGCCATGCGCTCAGCACGTTTTCATACCACAACCCTCATTTTTATCAGTTTTTTTCTGTTTGGTTTATTGCTGATCCTTTGGGGTGTTGTGCTGCCAGATTTGAATCGGGATTTGCAGATGACTGCGGCGCAAAGCGGCTGGTTTTTTCTGATTTTGGCATTAGGCACCGTCACTGGCGCATTTCTCGGTGGTAAGTATGTGCAAAAATTTGATTTTTTGCGGTTATTTGCCGCACTTTGCGCATTGGTTGCAGGCTTGTTGTTGCTGTTGGCGATGGCATCACAGAGTTGGCATCTTTGGCTTGGGATTTTTGTATTTGGTTTGATGTGCTCTGTGTTGTTTACCATCGGCCACACCTTGATCGCCCGTTTACATGCGGAGCGGCGGGCAAAAATGATGGGGTTGATGGATTTTATGTTTAGCTTAGGCACTTTGGCAGCCCCTTTTTTAGTGGTTTTGCTGGTCTGGCTCGGTGCTGATTGGCGCAATTCATTGCAATTACTGGCCCTGTGTTTATTCGCAGTGGCTGGCTATGCTTTGCAGCTTGCTCGCCAGCAATTGGCTTTTAATTCGCACACGCAAGGCGAACGCAAAAGTTTGTCTTATCGTGCCGTGTTAGTGAAACCTGCGTTTGTAGCGCTCGCATTGGCGATGTTTGGCTATGGCGCTGTGGAGTGGGGCAATGGCAATTGGTTTGTTAGTTACGCCCATGGTGCGCAAGGGCTCGATCCGCAACAAGCTCGGCTG